>Ga0334898_1000847_pt1 | contig 41497 bp, 27 predicted proteins | sample GraSluR3_MG_10_FD_207228 | JGI IMG/M metagenome (GOLD analysis project Ga0334898, IMG submission 207228) | Sludge microbial communities from methane-producing bioreactor in Wageningen University, Netherlands - Granular Sludge_3_08-R3 | ecosystem: Engineered > Bioreactor > Anaerobic >... | reverse complement strand
GCCGTCGGCGGCCGAGCCGTAGATGAAGTTGAACAGGGCGCTTCGCTCGGGCCGCTCGGCCAGCCAGCTCCGCTCGAGGCTCATCCGGTAGATCTCCCGAAGCCGGGGATCCTTCTCGTACTGAAGGAGCGGATAGTAGGCCAGAAACGCCAGCTCGTCGTCGCTGTGATTGACCTCGGTCGGCGGGAACACGATCTTCTGCAGGATCGTGTTGATCGCGTAGCCGTGGTCGTCGATCAGCGCCATGTACTCGCGATGGTACTTCTCGTCGCCCGTCACGTGGTGCGCGACCTTGAGATGGCTGAGGATCTCCAGGGAGTTCAGTCCCCGCTCGAGGATCCACTTGGGATGATGATTGAGCTGATCGGGGGCCCACATGCCCCAGGTGGTCGGCTTATCGTTCGGCCCGAGCCAGAGGTAGCCGTCGCCGAGGATGCGATCCATGACGCGCGAGGCGACCTCCGCGATCCGCCGGCGGTAGGCTTCGTCGGCCACGAGGTCGTAGTAGACCGACCAGGCGAACACGTGTCCGTCGAGTTCGTCGCTGCTCGTGTCGCCCTTCCAGTCCCACCGCCCGTCGCGGCTGCGGTGCCACTCGCCGCCGTGCTGGGGGCCCTCGCCGGCCGGCATGTACGAGCGGGCGATGAAGCCGGGTAGATCGGTGATCGACTCGAGCAGCAGCAGGGCGTCGAGCGACTCGGTGGCGTTTCGCCTGGCCTCGTCGTCGCCAGTGGCCGCGTAGCGGAAGCTTTCGGCCGCCACGTACAGGGCGGTCCACAGCCCGTCGTTGTCGTCGGAAGGAAGCCGGAACGGCTCGACCTGCCCCGGGCTTTCGAGCCGGCTCGCCCGAACCAGACCCCGCCACACGTGCCGCTTGCGCAGCGCGGCGTGAAATCGCTCCGCGTTCCCTTCGAGGGTCATTTTTTCGGTCGCGATTCTTGCCGCGCCGCCCGCCGTGGCGACCCACACCGCGCCCTCGCCGTCGAAGGCGACGTCGTTGACCCGGTCGTCGGGCAGCCACCGCCGGCTGTGGTAGGCATGCCACCGTTTACCGGTCCAACGGGCCAGCCCTTGGACCGTGCCGATCCAAAGCCGGCCCTGGTGGTCGCGGCCGGCGACCGTGACCGGCTCCCAGGGCGGGCGCCGCGGCAGATCGTCGACCGTCGGCAACGGCGGCTCGGGCGACGGTTCGGTGCGGACCCATCGCTCTCGATCGAGCGCGGCGAACCCCTCGGGCGTCTTTGCGACGACACGGCCCGACCCGTCGACCCAGATGCGCTCGACCGCGTCGTCGGGCAGGCCATCGGCGGCGGTCCACTGCCGGACGACGACTTGCGCATAGGGCGCGTCGCGGACCTGGCGGAGCGGAGCTTCGTCGCCCGTCGCCATCGAGGCGGCGATCATCGCCACGATCGCGGCAGCAAGGGCGCGGGAAAGTCCGGTCGTCATGCGGAACTCCTTGATCTGGGTCGAGTTCGGTTTTTTGACGCCGCGGCGCCGTCGAGCGCTTGGCGGCGATACGGCCGGCTCTATTGTCGTGGACCGGGCCGGGTTGTCAATTCGCCGGCGCGGGCCAATGGACTCGGGAGTCTCGAGTCGGGTCTCGATCTGCCATGTATCGGCGCAACTCCTTTTCGAGCGGAGGCTTATGCTGCCCGGGGCGGCGGCAATTCGCCTTGTGGCATTGCGCCCCGCCCGGTACAATACGCCCCCCGATTGACTCGGAATGGGATTGGCCGATTGCGCCGGGAAGGAACCCTCATGTCGACGGAAGGGATGCCGCCAAGCGAGCCGTCATTCGTGGCCGGGCCGTTGCGATGGATGACGCGGGGGGTCGTGCGCTATCCCCTCGCGGTGCTCGTATTGGGCGTCGCCCTGACCGTGCTGGCCGTGGCAATCGCTTTCCACGGCATGGGATTTCGCACGAGCCGGCTCGACCTGCTCAATCCCGACAGCAGCTACAACCAGCTCTGGATCGAGTACATCGACGAGTTCGGCGACGCCGACGACGTGGTCGTGGTCGTCGAAGGCGGGAGCCGCGACCAGGTCGTGCCCGTGCTGCAGGAGATCTCCGACGCGCTGGCGCGCGAAGAGGATCTGTTTCGGGCGGTCCTCCACGAGGTGGATCTGTCGCGGATCCGCAGCAAAGGGCTGCACTATCTGGGCGAGTCGGAGCTTCTGGCGATCGAGCGGTTCCTCGATCGGGTCGAGCCCATCGTCCACGGCGACTGGGCCAGGCTCAAGTTGGGGAACGTCGTCGCCGGCATGTTCGCGAAGCTCGAGGCGAGTGCCGCCCGGGGGATGCTTCCCGACAACGAAGCGGTCCAGGCCGAGGCGGCGCGGTTTTCGCAAAGTCTCCTCGAAGCGCTCCAACCCGAGGGGCGCTACCAGTCGCCCTGGCCCGAGATGCCCTGCTCGATCGCCACGCTGAGCGAGTTGAGCTCGGAATACCTGCTGACCAGCCAGGGTCGAATGGGGCTCGTGCTGCTGCAACTGGTCGACGCCGACGGCAAAGGGCTGGCTCGGGGCAGTGAGGCCATCGACGCCCTGCGGCGCCTGATCGCCCGGTTCCAGGTGCGCCATCCCCAGGTGAAGATCGGGCTGACCGGGCTGCCGGTTATGGAGAACGACGAGATGCGCTCGAGCCAGGCGGCCATGACCAAGGCCAGCCTGCTCTCGTTGTTCGGCGTGGCCTGCCTGTTCATAGCCGGCTTCGGCGGATTGCGCCATCCCATGATGACCGTGACCGCCCTGTTGCTCGCCTTGGGTTGGTCGCTGGGATACATCACCCTGGCCGTCGGGCACCTGAACATCCTGAGCATCTCGTTCGGCGTGATCCTGATCGGGCTGGGGATCGACTTCGGCGTCCACTACGTGGCGCGCTATCTGCAGATCCGGGGCACGATCCACCGCAGCGACGAGGCCCTGGTCGAAACCGCCGGGGGCGTGGGACCGGGGATCATTACCGGGGCCGTCACCACCGCCATCGCCTTCTTGATGGCCGGGTTGACCGATTTCACGGGACTGGCCGAGTTGGGAGTCATCGCCGGGGGAGGAATCCTGCTCTGCTGCCTCGGCGCACTGACGCTTCTGCCCGCGATGATCCAGCTCTACGACGGGCCGCGCCCCCACGTGACCTTTCCCGCCCCGCTCGATTTGCACGGGTGGCTGGGGCCGTTGTTCGCTCGCCCCGTGCTGCTGCTGTTGGTCACCCTGCTGGGCACCGCCGTCATGGCAACGGGAATCGGCCGGCTCGAATACGACCACAATCTGCTCAATCTGCAACCTGCCGGGCTCGAAAGCGTCGAACTCGAACAACGCCTGTTGGACCAGAGCGATCAGAGCGTCTGGTTCGCCCTCTCGATCGCCGAGAGCCGCGAGGAGCTCCTCGCCCGCAAAGAGAGGTTCCTGCAGCTTCCCTCGGTTTCGCGAGTCGACGAGATCGCGTCGCTGTTTCCGGCCGACGACGGGCGCAAAGACTCGATCATCACGCGGATCCACCGGCGCCTCGCCGATCTGCCCGAGCGGCCGCCGCTGATCCCCAGCGACCGCCCCGACGAGTTGGGGCGGGTGCTCGGGCAGATGGAACGGCTGCTCGAGGGCGACCCGCGCACGTCGCGCATGCGCCGGCAGTGGGAGCAAGTTCGCATCGCGTTGCGGAACCTGCCCCTTTCCGAGTGCTACGCCCGCCTGGCCGCCTACCAGCACCGCATGGCGGGCGACCTGCTCAGCCGTCTCTACGCGTTGCGGGCGATGGCCAATCCCGAGCCGCCCCGACTGAGCGATCTTCCCCAGGGCCTCGTGAGCCGATTCGTGGGCAAGGACGGCAAGAAGTCACTCTTGCAGATTTACAGCAAGGGCGACATCTGGGACATGGCGGCCATGGAGAAGTTCGTCGCCGAGGTGCGAAGCGTCGATCCGCGGGCCACCGGAAACCCCTTGCAGACCTACGAAGCCTCGCGCCAGATGAAGCGAAGCTACGAGCAGGCGGCCTGGCTGGCCCTGGCGGCCATTCTCGTGGTCCTCTATTTCGACTTCCGCAGCCTGCGCTATACCCTGCTGGCGATGGTGCCCATGGGACTGGGCACCGTGCAGTTGCTCGGCATCCTCGGGCTGCTGGGCGTGCCGCTGAATCCCGCCAACATGATCGTCCTGCCGCTCATCCTGGGCATCGGCATCGACGACGGCGTCCACGTCATCCACGATTTCCGCCGCAAGGGCGGAAGGTACCGCATCAGCCCCTCGACGGCCAGTTCGGTGGTCATTACCTCGTTGACCACCATGGTCGGATTCGGCAGTCTGATGATCGCCAGCCATCGCGGGCTGCAAAGCCTCGGGCGGGTGCTGACGATCGGCGTGAGCTGTTGCCTGTTCACGTCGCTGGTGATGCTGCCCGCCCTGCTGGCGTGGATGACGCGCCATCGCGTCCAGACAACCGGCGACGAAGGCGGCCCGCCGACAACGGTCGTCCTGCCTCGATCTCGCCGGCGCGAGGGCGACGGATACCCCGGCACGAGCCCCCGGGCCGTGCCGGCCGATGCCGCGCGAAAGCTCGCCTGAACGGCGCCCCCGTGGAACCGCGCGCCGACCCGCAAGCCGGCGAGGCCGCGCGGACCCGCTTCGCGACGACGGTTCGACGCCCCGTTGGTCTGGCCCTCAGGGAACCTGGATCAGCGACTGCGTCTTGACGATCGCGTAATCGTCGGGAAACGTGTGGAATGCCTGGATCAGCAGGCTGCGGCGGCGGGTTTCCACGTGAATGTAGCTCAGCGCGCCCAGTGCGATCCGGCCGCTCGAGTCGAACTTGTGGAACAAGCCCTCCCGATCGCCGTCGTAGGCCAGCTCGTCTTGATACGTCCAGAAAACCTCGGGCTCGACCGACTCGAGCTGGAAGCTGACGTCGTAGGTAATCACCCCGCGATACACCGTTCGCTCGTTGCGGCTTCCTTTCAGGCGGTGCGACATCAGCCGGCGCCGCTGCGGCAGAGGAGGATGGGCCGACGTGACCACTTCGGTCAGCGTCAGGCTCGCGTAATGCCAGGTGATCACGTGCCCGGTGCCGGTGATCTCAATCTTCGCCGAATAATCGCCTCGATCGACCGATCGGGAGCGGTAGATCTCAAAGAGTTCCGGGTGCAGGGGACGTGCATACAGTCGAAAAACCAGCTCGGCAACTTTCGGTCGAACCGCGAGTCGGTCGATGGCCACGACGGAGACTCCTTCCGATTTTCGAATGACCCCTGGCGGGGAATGATGAGCAGCGTAGGATTCACGGGCTCATTATAAGCCTCCACGGCAAGAAGCACAAAGGCCGTTTTGCCGCAGGCAAATTCGATGCCGATTTCGGGGCTTGACAAGTCGTGCGGGCCTGTTCCACGGACCCGAGCCGTGCTAGCATAAGGCATGCGGGGCGGCCCGACAATCGGTGCGCGCTTCGACGGATCGCAACGAGCGAATACCCGACCGGCGCCCTCATCTGGACCTTCCCTCCCGGCCATGACCTCCATCTTGCTCGACGTTTACCAACGCCTGTTCGACGCCTTCGGCCCGCAGCACTGGTGGCCCGGCCAGACGCCTTTCGAAGTTCTCATCGGCGCCGTTCTCGTGCAGAATACCTCGTGGAAGAACGTCGAGAAGGCGATCGCCAATCTCCGCGAGGCCGACCTGCTCGATGCCCGCGCCCTGTACGGCGTGCCCGGCGAGGAGCTGGAGGAATTGATCCGCCCGGCCGGATACTACCGCGTCAAGGCCCGGCGCCTTCGCAACCTGTTGCGGTGGCTCGTCGAGCGGTATGACGGGTCCCTGGAGCAGATGTTCCAAACCGACCTGGCGACGCTGCGCGAAGACCTGCTGCGCGTCAACGGCGTAGGCCCCGAAACGGCCGACTCGATCTTGCTGTACGCGGGCGGGCTGCCCACGTTCGTCGTCGACACCTACACGCACCGCGTGCTCGCGCGCCACGGGTGGATCGAGTTCGAGGCCGACTACCACGCGATCCAGGAGTATTTCGAGAGCGGTCTGCAGCGCGACGCCGCGATGTATAATGAGTACCATGCGCTGCTGGTCCGGCTGGGCCATCTTCATTGCCGCAAGACGCCACGCTGCGAGGGCTGCCCGCTGGCCGCGTTGCTGCCCGAGGGCGGACCGCGCGAGCCCGATTTCTGAAGGGCCGGCCCATGAGCGACACGCCGCTGTTCGAAGCGGGCGAAAAGGCGAACCTCGAGCAGACGCAGCCCCTTGCCGCGCGCATGCGCCCCCGCTCGCTCGATGAGTTCGTCGGGCAGGAGCATTTCCTCGGCGAGGGCAAGCTGCTCCGCCGTTTGCTGCGGGCCGATCGCCTGGGATCGGTGATCTTCTACGGGCCGCCCGGTACGGGCAAGACGACCCTGGCCCGGCTCCTGGCCGGCGAGAGCCACAGCGCGTTTCGGCAACTTAGCGCGGTCGCCAGCGGCGTCAAGGAGTTGCGCGAAGTGCTCGTCGAAGCCCGCGACCGGCTGGCCGCGTCGGGCCGCAAGACCCTCCTGTTCATCGACGAGATCCACCGCTTCAACAAGGCCCAGCAAGACGTGCTCTTGCCCGAGGTCGAAGAGGGCGTGGCCATCCTCGTGGGCGCGACCACCGAAAATCCGTTCTTCACGATCAACAGTGCCCTGGTCAGCCGCAGCCGGGTTTTCCAGTTCGAGCCCCTTGCGGCCGACGAGATCAAGACGCTCCTCGGCCGGGCCCTACGCGACCGCGAGCGGGGGCTGGGCCGGTACGACGTGCGCATGCACGACGATGCCCTCGATTTCCTCGCCGAGGTGAGCGACGGCGATGCCCGGCGGGCCCTGTCGGCCCTCGAAGTCGGCGTGCTCTCGACCGGGGGGCCGACGGTCGACTTCACCCTCGAGCTGGCCCGCGAGTCGGTGCAGAAGAAGACCATTGCGTACGACCGCCACGGCGACGTGCACTACGACAGCATCAGCGCGCTGATCAAGAGCATTCGGGGCAGCGATCCCGACGCGGCGATCTATTGGCTGGCCCGGATGCTCGAGGGAGGCGAGGACGTGCGCTTTCTGGCCCGGCGCCTGGTCATCCTGGCGAGCGAAGACGTGGGCAACGCCGATCCCGCGGCGCTGGGGCTGGCCGTGGCGGCCGCCCAGGCCTGCGAACTGGTCGGCCTGCCCGAGTGCCAGTTGACCCTGGCCCAGGCGGTCACTTATCTTGCGTGCGCTCCCAAGTCCAACGCAGCGACCGTGGGCATGGACGAGGCCCGGCGCGACGTGCGCGAAGGCCGGATCGTGCCGGTTCCCGTCCACTTGCGCGATCGCCACTACGCGGGGGCGAAGCGTCTCGGGCACGGCGAGGGCTATCAGTACGCCCACGACAGCCCCGACGGCGTGGCCGCCCAGGAGTACCTCGGCATCGAACGCGAGTATTACCGACCGGTCGATCGCGGCTTCGAGCAGGAACTGCGGCGCCGGCTCGATGCGATCCGCCGCAAGCTCCGCGAAGCGAGAAGGGGCGGGGCGAAGCCGGAGTAATCCTGGCAGAAGCCGCAGTTTTCTCTCGCATCCCGATATGCGATCGCCCCAAAATGGTAAACGTCTCCGGGGGCGATCGGTTTTGCCCGGATTGGGGGGCGAATTCCACGGAACAATACCTGGAACAGAACGAAGTCGACGATGCCGGCGGGCGCGAAACCTTCACGGCCACCCGGACCTACGATACGCTCGACCTCTACGGCGAATTGCAGGCCTCGTGGGAGATCGTCGTAGTTTCGGGCGACTGAGACACGAAGCCGGTTCGCGCCGTCCAGGGCGCGGATGCGGATAGACCGGTCGATTGACGGTTGTGGTGCCGGCGACTTGCCCGTCGCCTCGTTCCCAATCGCGGGCTTGGAAACGCGTTTCCGCAAAGCTCTGCGTCGACTTGCCATCCACGGCGAAGGGAGTGAGGGCGTCTTCGCAGGTCCGCTGGCAGTGCGACAAATGCCGTTACGTCTTCACCGATTACCCCGACTTTCGTACTCCCCGATCAGCGCTACGCCGGCCGGCGCCGGCCTTCACTTCTCGGACATCGTACCGATCCGTCGTCGTAAGTCTAGTACGCCCGGCAGGATTCGAACCTGCAACCCTCGGTTCCGAAGACCGATGCGCTATCCAATTGCGCCACGGGCGCTTGTGGCAGGCGGGTAGGCGAGTCCAGATAAATTATCCTAGCCGCGACACGGGTTCCAGTAAACCAGGGCACACCACAGAGGGGGCGCGGATACACGGCCCCAAATGGTCAACTGTCGTCCTATTCATTGAAAATCAAGGACTTACGACAACCGACCTTGCGTTATCGGCTACGCCCGAAAGTCGTCTCCGGGTCGGCGACTCGACCCGCCGGGCGAGCAGTGGACTCAGAAGGGCAAATCCTCCCGACTGGCCGTCTCCATCAGGGCCTCAAAAGCCCCCGTGCCCTCTTGTGAGGTACCGGGCAGGTCCAGCAGACGGGACGGACGGCTTGGTGCTTCCGCATGCTGAACGAAGCGATGTGACGTCGGCGGTGCCATTGGCTTTTCTGGACCGTCCACACCCGCTGTCGAACGTGGAGCGAGCAAACCGAGCGCTGTACTCCGAGAAGGCTCAAATCTTCTTCTCGATGTATTCTTTCAAGGCGACCGCACTGTTCCGCTCCTCGTCGCTGGCAGCGTAGACGAACGTGACGTCGCCCTCGGTTGTGCGGTGTTTGAGCAACGTCAGCAGATCGCCTTTTTCTTCCAGTTCCGACCAGTAGCGTTTGCGGAACTCGTTCCATTTTTCCGGGTCGTGGCCGAACCACTTGCGCAGTTCCGTGCTGGGAGCGAGGTCCTTCAGCCAGAGGTCCATCGCTGCCTTTTCCTTGCTAAGGCCCCGCGGCCACAACCGCTCCACGAGCATGCGCAGCCCATCCCGGTTCGATGGCGTATCATAGGCACGCTTGAGGCGGATCATGCTCGGCTCCGTTCCAGATCGTCGCGCCGCGAGAGGCTCTCTTCGCCGTTCGCGTTTCTTGCCAAAGCGCATTGGCTGGTTCCGATGCTTGTACAGAGCCCATCGGAACGGTAGCCTGCTTGCAGCAGGAATTCAATTATCCTTCATCCTTCATCATTCTGAACAGCGGCAGGTAGCGGTAGTAGACTTCGAGCATCAGCAGGTTGAGGGAGGTCACGTAGATGCGGCCACCCACGTGGGCCCAGCGATCGGGGACGGGATCGTTGGGGTGCCAGCTGCCGGCTAGGGGGCCTTGCTGCACCTGGGTCTGGGTGAGCAAGGGGCGAAGGCTGCCGTTCCACGCCTCCCAGTGTTCGCCCTGCATCTGGAACATCACCTGGGTGGCGTAGTACCAGTAGTAGGCGTCGCGGACCGAGGGATCGCGCGGGTCGAGACGCGGCACGTTCCCGCCGAGGTGGTCCGCCCCGCGGACCAGGGCGGGTTGCGAGCGGTCCCAGCCCAGATACATGCGCATGAGCAGTCCCTCGGCGGTCATGGCCAGGTTGGGCAGCCGGCCCTCGCGCTGGCTGGGGTCGTCGGCGGCGTACGGGTTGTAGACGTAGCGGGCGCCGCCGTCGACCTGGGCCAGGTCGAGCCACTGGACGGCCCGCTGCATGACCGACGAGGGCACGTCGAGCTCGGCCATCTGGGCGCTCTTCAGGGCCATGACCATCCAGCCCGAGACCGACGTGTCGGATTCCTTGCGCCAGACGTCCTGGTCGTCGCGTTTGGTGTATCGCCATCCACCCCAGGTGGGATGCTGGGCCCGGCAGATGAAGTCGACGGCCTTTTGGGCGGGCTCGCGGAGCCGGGGGTCGCGGGTCATGCCGAAGGCCTCGCAGAGGGCGATCGAGCCGATCCCGTGGGCATAGATCCGGCCGGCCCGCTCGGCGTCGGTCGCGACGGTGAAGAGTTCTCCGCCGGGCTGCTGGTTGGCGACGAGCCAGTCGATGCCGCCGGCCACCACGGTGCGGTGGCGGTTGTCGAGATGGGTGTATCCCGCCCCGAGAAAGGCCAGCAGGGCCAGGCCGGTGGCGGCCGTGTCGGCCTGGGTCTGGCCCAGCGCGAAGGCGTCGCGGGCGCCTTGGCGCGCTTGGGGCAATTGGTCGAGGCTCCAACGGCCATCGGGGAACTGATACCGGACGAGGAAGTCGAGTCCGGCTTCGACGGCCCGCTCGCTCCCCTCGGTCGCCCCATACCGCCGGGCCGCTTCGGATCGGCGGGCGGGATCGCGTTGCTGGAACGCTTCGACCGGCAAGGCCACCGCGCCGCCAAGCGACGGGACGAGCCCTGCCCGCTTGGCGATCTCGGCCCTCGGAACGGCCGGCGCGGCGCCGGGCGATGCTCCGGCCCGCGCGCTTCGCGGGGCGATCGACGGGGTGAGGCTTGGGCGGGAATCGTGCCCGTCGAAGGTGCCGAGGGACGTGTCGCCGCGGCCGGGTTCAGCGCCCGAGGTGATGCGCCCCAGGGCGGCGTAGTCGCCCGGCTCGAGGGAGCTCGGCGCGGCGCCGGGCGATGGGGCGAGTCCGCCCGCGCCGGCGAACGGCGCGTCGTCGACGGGCGCGGCCGCGGCGGGCAGGAGGGGCCCGGCCGCGGCCTTGACCAGCGTGGCGGGGCGGTTCGGGCTCGTGCCGATCCTCCCCGGGCCCTCTTGCGAAGCAGGGGCACGCCGGGCGACGGCGACGGGCCGAGGACTCCCGTCGAGCGTCAGGGCCGTCGGAGCGCCGGCGGCCAGCGCGGCCTCGTGGGCGCCGGGCAGACCGACCGGCTGGCGATCGGGCCCGCTCAACAGGGCGTCGAAGGGCGTTCCCGCGGCGGCTCCGGCGCGCGGCGTGTCGCCAGCCGCCTGGGGCGCCTCGACCGAGGCGTCGGCTGAAAGGGCGCGGCCGAATCGCCGAGCGGGCATGGGCGATCCCCCGCCGGCGTCGGCCGGCACCGCGCTGGGGCGGCCCGACAGGTGGACCAGGGGCTCGGCCGCCATGCGGCCCGATGTGCCGGGCGGGGCCTCGGCGCCGGCGCCGGCCCGCCACACGGTCCGAGGGGGCGGGATGCCCGCGCTGCCCGCCCGATCGATGGGCGTGCCCTGCACGTCGGGCCTCAGGTCGCTCGGCCCGCCGCTGCCGAAAGCGGCCACGACCGAATCGGCCTCGACCGCCTCGACCGAGGGCGTCGTGGGAAGCGGGGCCCCGGTCGGCGAGCGCGCGATGCGCTCGGCGTGCGCCGTGGGATCGACCGAGGGTCGATGCCGGTCGCGCGCGTGGGTCTGGCCCAATCGGGCCTCGATTCGAACCGACCCGAGGGCGAACTCGGCCGCCCCGGCCGCCGCCGCGCTGCGCTGCCGCAAAGCCAAGTCCCTCGACCGCTCGACCGCCGCCATCTCGGAGGTCATCTCGATTCGGCTGGGCGTCGCGCCGCCGGGCGCCGCCGGGGCTTCGACGTTCTCGATCGGCGGCGCGGTCGAGGGCAGTTCAAGTCCGGACCGCGATCTGGCCAGCGCGTGGGCCCGCAGTTCGGCAGGCGACGCCTCGGGGCGATCGCGCGGCCGAGCCGGGCGGCTCGGCCGCGGCGACCAACGGGGCACTGCCGCGTCGACCGGCTCGTCGACTTCCTGTCGCTCGACGATCCCCGCCGCGGTTACTTCCCGAACGATGGCGGCCACCCGGGTGTCGAACTGCGAGGGCGCGTCGGCCGGAGGCGGCGCCTCGGGCGGAACGATCCTCGCATCGGGCCGCGCGCGGTGCATGGGGTCGTATCGGCTCAACTCGGTTTCGGGTAACGGTGTCTCGCCGAGGCGTTCGCGCTCCGTACGTCGAAGCTCCACCGGTTCCACCGGCTCGGGCAATCGGTCGCTTTCGGCGGGCTCCGCGAGCTCGGGGCGCTCGACCTCGTGCTCGACCGGCTCCATCTCGACCGGATCGACCTCCGATTGCTCGGGCGATTCGGTCTCGACCGGCTTCTCGAAGCTCTGGACTGACCGGGGCTGGTCGGGATGGTGCCAATCGTAGTCGGGGATCGTGATCCGCTCCTCGGGCCGGGCCAGACGCCGGTCGTCGATCCCTTCTTCGGCCAGAACCGCCAAGTACTGGGCGTGCAGATACATGACCAGCCAGAGATGCACGAGCAGGCTGATGAGAATGCAAAGCTGGACGCGACGCACCGCATGGGCCTGCAGCCAGGCGGCCGCCCACACGAGGATGCCCAGCAGCAGCACGACGAGCGCCAGTTGCACCGAGCCGTTGTGAAGCCAACGGCCGTCGGTCAGGCTGAACTCGCCCTGGGTCACGACGACCCCGGCGACGCACGCCGCCAGCACGAGGATGGCGACGTTGATCGGCCAGAACTGTTCGTCGAACTCGGGGCGCGACTCTGGGAACGTCGGTTCGGTCATGTCTGCCCTCATGCATCCATGATATGCGCCGGGTACCGCCAAGTCACGGGCCTGCGGGGTTTTGACAGCGTCCCCCAGGAGAAAGGGGGCCTGGCGCGCTTATTCTCACGCCGAGAGTACCACGATGCCTCCTTCTTGCCAATAAACGCGCCTGTCCGCCTTTCTGCGACACGTCCGATCCTACCGCGCCCCAGCGCCCGGATCATAAAGCAGGAACTTCGCCCGATGCGTCAGGAACTCGTCGAGCCCGGGCCGATAGATCGCCTCGATCTCGTCGACCGTCTTGCCCGCCATCACGGCGTCGAGCACCTGGCGGTTGCCCAGCAGGCGGTCGTAGGCAGGCGCCTTCCAGGCGTCGGGATACAGGAGCCGCAACTGCCGGGCGACCTCGAAGCCGGCTCGAAGGGGCTCGAACGCCGCCCGGTCGGTGATGGCGATGGTCACGCCCTCGCATCGCTCATCCTTGTAGACGCTGGCGTCGGGGGTAAAGGCCACGGCCCGAAACCGTACCCCGGGCAGATCGGCCCCGGAGAGCGCGCGCTCGAGGCGTTCGCCGTCGATCCAGGGGGCCCCGACGATCTCGAAGGGGACGTCGGTTCCCCGGCCCACCGAAAGGTTCGTCGTCTCGAGCAGCCCGATGCCTGGGTAGAGGATCGCCTCGGTCAGGCTTCGCATGTTGGGCGATGGGTTGACCCAGCGGAGGTTCGTCGCGTCGAACAAGTCGCCCCGGCTCCAGCCCTCGACGCGGATCACTTCGAGATCGAGGTCCAGTTGCCGATCGCTTTGGAACATTCCGGCCAGTTCGCCCACGGTCATGCCGTGGCGCACGGGAAGCCGCTGGTAGGCGGTGAACGATTCCCGGCCGGGATCGAGCATGGGACCGTCGACGTCGAGGCCGCCGATCGGGTTGGGCCGATCGAGCACGACGAATCGCAGGCCGTGGGCGGCCGCCTCCTCCATGGCGTAGCCCATCGTCGAGATGTACGTGTAGAACCGCGTGCCGATGTCCTGGATGTCGAACACGAGTGTGTCGATTCCCTCGAGCATCTCGGGCGTGGGGCGGCGGGTCTTGCCGTAGAGGCTGTAGATCGGCCGACCCGACTGCCGGTCGCGGCCGTCGGCGATGTTGCTCACGTCGAGCTTGCCTTCGAGGCCGTGTTCGGGGCTGAACAGGGCGACCAGCTCGACGTTCTCGGCGTCGTGGAGGCGCCGGAGCGTGTCGACCCCTCCCCGGTCGATTCCCGTGTGGTTGGTGATCAGCCCCACGCGGCGCCCGGCCAGTTGGCGGAAGCCGTCGCGCACGAGCACGTCGATGCCCGTGAGCACCTCGGGCAGTTGGCCGTCGGTGATCGCGCCGGCGGCGATCGTGCCGATCCGTCCGGCCAGCGGGTTGACCGCGCCTTTGCCGTCGGGATGAAGGCGATTGCTCAGGAAGATGACGAACAGATCGAGGCCGGGGTCGATCCACATGGCGGTGCCGGTGAATCCGCCGTGCCCGAACGCGCCAACCGAGAAGTTTTTGCCCCGGTTCGACGAGTAGCCGGTCTTGCTGTCCCAGCCCAGTGCGCGGAATCCGCGGGAGACGCGGTATCCCCGGGTCATGCGCTCGACCGTGGCCGGTTCGAGAACGCGCACGCCCCGGTATTGGCCGCCGCCGAGCATCATCTGGGCGTAAACGGCCAGGTCGTCGGCCGTCGAAAAGAGCCCGGCGTGGCCCGCGATGCCCCCGAGCTTATGGGAGCGCGGGTCGTGCACCTCGCCCCGCATCCATTGGCCGTCGCGCTTCTCGGTGGGAGCGGCGCGCCGGCGGAGCGGCTCGTCGGGCAAAAAGCCCGTCTCGGTCATCCCCAAGGGCCCGAAGACGTGGTCGCGCGAGAACTCGTGCAGGCTCTGTCCCGAGATCCGCTCGACCACGGCTCCGAGCGCGATGAAGCCCATGTCGGTGTAGATGAACTTCGAGCCGGGCTCGACGGTCGGCTTCAGGGCGAAGATCCGCTCCCATGCCTTGTCGATGCCGTCGGCGTAGTCGGCCAGCGCGTTGTCGGGGATGAGCCCGCCCTGGTGCGTCAAAAGCTGGAAGACCGTGATCGCCTCCTTGCCGTTCTGGGCGAACTCGGGGAGGAACTTCGCCGCGGGGTCGCGGAGGCGTAGCTTGCCGCGGTCGAAAAGGACCATCACGCTCGTGGCCGTGGCGACCGGCTTGGTCAGCGAGGCCATGTCGAAGACCGTGTCGGTGGTCATGGGCACGGCTTCGGGCTCGACCTGCTTGTTTCCGTAGGCTTTCCGAAAGACCACTTTGCCCCGCCGGCCGATCAGCACGACGCAGCCGGGCATCTTCTTCTCGGCCAGGGCCTCGGCGACGGCCTCGTCGATCGCCTCGAGCCGGGCCGCGTCCATGCCGGCCGACTGGGGCGAAGCGGTGGGGAGCTTGCCGGGAGCGGCCTCGATCGACGCCGCGCAACAGCACAGAAGCACAATGGCGAGAAGGGCGGTTCTTTCTCTCATGGCAGATCTCGATTCGTGGACGTTTCGTGGGCAAGGTTTGGGTCGGGCAGCAGCAGGCTCACCAGCGAGCCGATCCCAAAGGTATAGGCCGAGCCGTACAGCGCGAACCAGGGCCAGCTCAGCCTGGTGCAGAAGACGAAGGCGGTCATGACCGCGAGCCCGCCGACGAGGCCGGCCAGGGCACCGCGCTGCGTGGCCCGCCGGTTCAGCGTGCCCAGGAAGAACACGCCCAGGATGACGCCCGTCGTGAACCCGGCGATGGCCAGCACGCTTTCGACGACGCTGCCGGCCAGGAGCGGCCCGGCGGTTCCCACGCCGATCTGCATCAGGCCGAAGACGACGGTCAGGCCGCGGCTGACCCAGAGGAGATGCCCGGGCGAGGGTTTCTCGCGCCGCCAGGGCATGTAGAAGTCGTTGACCGCGGCGGCGGCCGACGAGTTGAGCGAACTCGAAAGGGTCGACATGGCCGCCGAGAAGACGGCCGCCACGATGATCCCCACCACGCCGACCGGCAGATAGGTCACGATGAACGACGGGAAGACCTCGTCGTTCTTGGCGAACGGCGCGCCGGGGGGAAACAGGTCGTAGAAGCAGGCCAATCCCACGCCGATCAGCAGGAACAGGGCGAACTGGGCGCAGACCACGAACCCGCTTGCGGCCAGCGCGCGGCCCGCCTCCCTCTGGCTCCGGGCGCTGAGATACCGCTGCACCATGAGTTGGTCGGTCCCGTGGGTGGCCAGGGCGATGAACGTGCCGCCCAGAAGGCCCGACCAGAGCGTGTAGGGGCGGGTCACGTCGAAGCGGAGGTCGAACAGCCGGAACTTGTCGTGCTCGGCGGCGTAGGCGGTCAGCCGGCTCCATCCTCGGGAGAGGCTGCCGAAAAGGTCGGAAAGCTCGGTGGTGCCGCTCCCCAGGTAGCCGAGGATTACCGCGAATGCCACGAAAGCGCCCAGGATGTACACCGTGAACTGAATGCAGTCGTTCCACACGACCGACTTCATTCCGCCGGCAAAGGTGTAGACGATCGTGGCCGCGCCGACCAGGGCGATGCAGACCCACAGATCGAGCCCCACGAGCTTCTCGAGCACGATGGCCGTCAGGTAGAGCCGCAGCCCGTCGGCCAGATTGCGCGTGACGAGGAACAGCAGCGAGGCGGTCTGTTTCGTGGCGCCGCCGAAACGGCGGTTGAGCACCTCGTACGACGTGAACAGCTCACCGCGGAAGTAATGCGGCAGAAACAGAAAGACGATCACAAACCGGGCCGCGATGTAGCCGATCGTCAGTTGCAGAAACAGCAGGTTCCCGTCCGTCGCGGCGAAGGCCACGCCGGGGATGCTCAGAAACGTGACCGTGCTCGTCTCGGTGGCGACGATCGACAACAGCACGCTCCACCAGGGCAGATCGCGCCCGCCGAGCAGGTACCCGGCCACGTCGCGCTGTCCGCGGCCCAGCCAGATCCCGAACGCCACCACGCCGGCCAGATAGGCCGCCAGAATGGTCGCATCGATTCCGCCGATCGCCACGTTCACGACTGGGACTCCCGGGCTGCGCAGGATAGAGTATTCTGACGGCTACCCCCTTGCTTCGCAACGGCCATGCTCACGAATCTCACGACGGAAAGTCGGACTCCCGCCTCCGAGGCGATCGACGACCTGTCGGCCCTCGAAATCGTCCGGTTGATGAACGCCGAAGACGCCAAGGTCGCCGAGGCGGCGGGGCGTTGGCCGCGGCGGCTCGGGCGGGAGCCGACCGCGCGAAATGACCGGCTCCAAAGGCCGTATCGTCCTACGGGCCCGAAGGCAGCACCAAATCCCAATACCGCACGGTCATCGGCCCGCCGTCCTCGAGGATCAGCGCGATCTTGTTGCCCCCGTCGCGCACGAGGCTTCGCGGGCACGCGAAGCATGCGTAGGCGCTCGGCTCGCCCATGCCCGACTCGTAGGGATGCTCCAGGGGCTTGGGGACGTGCCCGGTCGGTTCGAGGGTCGTGCCGTTCACCTTGACCATCCATCGGCACACCGACGTGTCCTCCGCGGTCATCAGGCGGAACACGCCGTCGTTGGTCTGGTGCTCGGTCGGCGCCATGTCGAGCTCGAAGGTGCGGGCGTCGCCCTTCTCGAAGCGGGCCGGCAGTTGCCCCGCCGACTTCGTGAACCAGTTCTCGGCCAGAAAGTACCACTGCGCCTGCCGGGCAAGCCACTCGGGATCGGCCAGGCGCTCGACGACGTGAAACGGCGGCTCGTGGAACGGGCCGCGCCCGGCCACGCCGTGCTCGCGGTAGTACACGAAATTGAACAGGCTCATGCCGTCGACGCCGCGGCGATACGCCACGTGGGCCGTGGTGTAATACTGCTCGTCGGTCGTCTGCAGGAACAGGAAGTTGTCGCCGCCCGTCGTCGTCAGGCGCGGGCCGGTCATCGTGCAATGACACATCTCGAGGTAAAGGGCCACGTCGGGCACGAGCCGGCGGATCCGGGCGGCGTCGTGGGCCTGGAACGTGAAGTACGAGGGCGACAGGTTCACCATCTCGACGCCCGCGTCGACCAGCGACGGCAGGTCGATGCCCACCTCGGCGTGCATCGCCGCCAGGCAGGGAACCCGGGCGCACAGCCAGCGGTGTCGGCCCGGCCGGGCCGTCCGGTCGAGCAGGGCCCGCACGTCGGCCGCGAACCGGGTGATGATCTCGGCGCGCTGGTCGAGGGGGACGTGGGGCTTGAAGAAACTGGGGAACCGCATGAAGTCGAGTTCGAAGCCGTCGAGGTCGTACCGCTCGCAAATCTCCTCGATGAAGGCAAACATGCGCCGGCGCACTTCGTCGACCGACCAATCGAGCCCCGATCCCACGGGCCCCAGCCGCCATTCGGGATGCTCGACGTAGAACCGGCTGATTGCGTGGATGCCCTGCCGGTTGCCCGGCGTCTCGGCATGATGGTGGTGATGGGTGTCGTTCAGCCGCATCGAGATGAACGGCGCCTGGCCCGCGGCCCGGCACGCGTCGATGAAATCGCGGAACGGATCGCCCCCGTCGAGAAGATACCGGTGCACGCCCGGGATGGGCAGCTTCGCCGGGTCGATGCCGAAGTGCTCGGCCCACCAGGCGTGATGCTCCTCGATCGTGTACCGTTCGCTCGGCCACCAGGGCACGGCGCCGTGCGCCGGCTGGAGCAGGTGGACGCTCGCGCCCTTCGCCTCGCGGACCGTGGCCCGCAAATGGTCGGGATGAAACGGCTCGCCCTTCTTGTGCCACGGGCTGACGATGCCCGTGTTCGTGAAGTCGTTGCTGTAGAGCACCGTGAACGGCGGCTTCCGGGGCCGCGCCGTCTGCTTCGCCAACTCGGGAACGATCGTTCCCGCGTAGGCGAGGTTCTGCCGGATCTCCTCGTCGGCCAGCGCCCGGTCATAAAGCCGGGCCAGCGCGACGGCGCCCTCCAGGCCGTTGGGTTGGCTGAGGGAGTTCGTCCCCACGGCGGGCAGGTTCACCAGGGCGTCGGGCGGCCGGTTGATGCGTCCCTCGTAAGTCGCGGCCCGGCCCGGCCGCGTCCGCGCCTGCTCTGCGCCATCGAGAAAGAACCGCACGCGTTTCCCGTCGAACGTGCCCAGGGCATGGTGCCATCCCTTGGCGATGCGCGTCTCCGACATGAGCGAATGCCAGCGCTCGTCGTCGCCGAAGATGCCGAACTCGAGAAACCCCAGGTAGCCGTCCTGCTGGGGCGGCTCGCCGCGAATCTGCAGGAACCACTGGCGCGAGTTGCCTTCCACGATCTCGGTCGCCTTGCGCACCTTCGGCGCGTGGGTGGTCACGATGAGCTGGAACGGCCCTCGCGTGCGGTCGACGCGAAACACCGCTTCGAGCGTCAGACGCCCGGGACGAATGGGCGCTTCGGCGACCACCGCGGCCTTACCGTCGAGTTCGATACGGGCAGGGCCGGTTTCGACCGCCACGCTCCCCACCAGCGATCCGTGGTTCTCCCGGCCGCTGTCGTCGATCCATCGGCGAGATTCCTCCGCGTCGTGTGACCGTTGCGCGTCCCAACTCAGCACGAGGCCGTTGCGGCTGGGGCCGTCGACTTGCCCCGCTCCTATCGCGGCTGCACTCATCCAGAACGCGGCGCAGGCCGTCAAAGCCGACATGGTGTTCCTCCCGGCAGCAGCTTGTGCTATCCCAGCTTCCAGGGCCTGCGATACTCGTAGTGCAGCAGCTCGTTCGCCTCGTCGTTGTTGGTGATCCGCTCGTTCGCGGCGTCCCACTCGAGCCTCGATCGGGTCGCCAGGGCGATGTTCGCCAGGTGGGCGAAGGTCGTCGAGCGATGGCCCGTCTCGAGGTCGCAGCGGCATGTCCGGCGCGATCCGACGCAGTCGAGGAAGTCGCGCGTGTGCTGGTCGGTCAGATCGCCGTCGATCCGCTCGCGCTTTTCGGCCTTCACGGGCGAGCGCGCCGTTTGAAACTGCCCGGGCCGGCTGGGCACGATCTCGTAGCCGTTGGCCTCGGCGCCCGTGTAGAGATTGGCCAGCGTGCCGCGGAACTCGATCTCGCCCTGCACCAGGGCGTCGCCGCCGCAGGCTTCGTACTGGCCGAAGACGACGAGCGAGCGCGAGGGCATCTCGAAGATCGCCTCCATGGTGTCGGGCACGGTGCGGTCGTCGTCGAGCGCGAAGCGCCCGCCGTGGGCCGAAATCGAGGCGGGGGCCAGATCGTCGAGGACCCAGCGGATCGCGTCGCAGTAGTGAACGCCCCAATTACCCATCTGCGACGAGTACGCCTCCCACCAGCGGAACTTGTAGGGATGGATGTTCGACTGGTACTCGCGCTCGGGCCGGGGGCCGAGCCACATGTCCCAGTCGAGCCCCTCGACGGGCCGGGCACGCGGCTCGCGCCCGATCCCGCCGGGATACATGTTGCTGACCCGATAGGCCCGGGCGACGCTGACCTTGCCGATCTTGCCCGACCGCACCAGATCGCGCACGTGCGCATAGAGTTTCGAGGACCGCCGGTGCAGGCCGACCTGGACGACGCGCCCGGTGCGCGCGGCGGCCTCGACCATCCTGCGGCCCTCGTGGATGGTAATCGAGAGCGGCTTTTCGACGTACACGTCCTTGCCCGCCTCCATGGCGGCGATCGCCTGGAGGGCGTGCCAGTGGTCGGGCGTGGCGATTACCACGGCGTCGACGTCGCGTTGATCCAGCAGCCGGCGGAAGTCGGTGTAGCGGCTCACGTCGGAGCCGAGGTCCTCGCCCATCGCGGGCACCCGGCCGCCCAACGCCTCGAGCAGGCCGGGGTCGACCTGGCTGCGATCGCGCGCGAGGTAGGGTTGGTACACGTCGCAGAGCGCGGCCACCTGCGCGTCTTCGTGCTTCATGAAGCTGTGCATCAGTTGGGTGCCGCGGTTGCCGACTCCGATGAACCCCAGGCGGACCCTGCCGTTGGCCCCCAGCACGGTTCGCGGCGCGGCGGCCAGTCCGAACGCCAGGGTCGTGGCGGCCCTCGACGATCGGCTCAAGAAGTCGCGGCGCGTGGACTCGTCGTGTTTCATCGTCTTCCCCTCACATTGGCTCGCCTGATGAAGGTCCAGGCACGCCATCCAGCCTACGACCGGGCCGGCCGGAATTCAACGGCTCCGTATCGCGAGAAGGTATGGGCGCCATCCGGCCGGATCCCCACGTTCTCGCCGCCAAAGGTGGTGTTCTGTGGGCGCCAAACTCAACACCACGGCGTTCTCTTTCCCCAACGGAGCGGTTTGTGGGTCCCACGGCGCTGTTTGTCCCCATCGGAACCTGGGAGAGGTGGTCTTCGAGGAAGGAAAGAAGCTCCCAACTCATGACTCTTCCTTTGCCAACTCGGCCTCAATCTCTTCGATGCTGGGCAAGCTCCCTTTCATCGCAACGGGCAGCGACTGCACGAGCCTGGTTTGCCATTCGGCCACGCCGATCGGCTTGACGATGTCTCGCAGGGCGTATTCGGCCGTGATTCGGTCGCGCGCCTTGCAGAGAATCAGACCGATCGCCGGCGCATCGTCGGCATGACGCATCTGCGAATCCACCGCCGAGAGATAGAAATTCATCTTGCCCGCATCCTCCGGCGAAAACTTCCGCATCTTCAGGTCGATGACCACAAAGCAGCGGAGTTTGAGATGATAGAAGAGCAGATCGATATAGAAATCGTCGCCGCCGACCGCCAGATGCACCTGCCGGCCGACGAAGGCGAAGCCCGCGCCGAGTTCGAGCAGGAATCGTTGGATATGATCGATCAGCCCTTGCTCGAGATCGCGCTCCACGGCGTCGTCGTGCAACGTGAGGAAGTCGAACAGATAGGGGTCCTTCAACGACTGCTGGGCCAGGTCCGATTGGGGGATCGGCAATCGGGCCTCGAAGTTGGTGACCGCCTTGCCCTGTCGGGCGAAAAGGCCGCTTTCGATCTGCACCGTCAGCACCGCCCGGCTCCAACCGTGTTCCAGCGATTTGGCCGCGTACCAGAGACGCTCTTCGCGATCGGAGAGCTTGAACAGCAAGACGATGTTATGTCCCCAAGGAATGTTTCCCAGGGGCGGCGGCGGTTCCGCTTGGGAATTGTCCGAAGCCCGCTTTCCGGCCGTTTTCGGCACGGCCCGTGCCGATTTCTTGCGCGTCGTCTTCTCGGCGGCCAATTTCGGCACAGCCCGTGCCGAAATCTCTGCCGTCGTGGCGTAGGCCAGGTAGAATGCCCGCATCCGCGAGACGTTGCTGGCCGAGAACCCGCCGATTCCGGGGAACGCCTTTTGAAGGTCGCGAGCCAAACGGTCGACGACGCTCTTGCCCCAGCCTTCTTTTTCCTGTTGCCGGGCGATCCGCCGCCCGATGTCCCAATAGAGCCGGATCAACTCCCGATTGACCCCGAGCATGGCCCGCGTTTGCGCCCGGCGAATCCGGACCGTCAGCGATTCGAGAAACGCCCCGTAATCGCCGGGCAGACCCAGGCCGGTCGGCGAAGGAACGTTTCTCTTGCGTGCCATCACGCGCCCCCTTTCGCCGGCCGCACCCGCATCTGGTCCGTCAACAGCTTCTGCATGAGTCCCTTCTTCTGCTTCTTGAGGGCTTCAAGTTCACGTCTGAAGAGGTCGATTTCACGGTCGGCGGCATTGAGTAGGGTCGTGGCGGTCCTCGACGATCGGCTCAAGAAGTCGCGGCGCGTGGGCTCGTCGTGTTTCATCGTCGTCCCCTCACATTGGCTCGCCTGATGAAGGTCCAGGCACGCCATCCAGCCTACGACCGGGCCGGCCGGAATTCAACGGCTCGGTATCGAGAGCGCCGCAAGGATCACTTCCCCCGAAATTCTCAGCAAGGGCGACCTTCCATCATAACGGCGCCTTTTCGAGGTCGGCGACTCGGCGTTCGAACGAACGACGGTCGCGCAGAGCGGCGCAAGCTACCACGATCACGACGAACAAGGCCAGCCACTGGAGAAGCAGCATCTCCAGATACCACTTGTACACAACATAGCCGCCTTGAGCAGGGACGGTCGCCGGAGCGTATCTCGTGTTAAACGCGAAGTGGTGGCCAGCATATCGTACCTCCAATCTGGTGTCCGGGGCTCTGCCGCAGTCGGTGGCCGGCCCCAATTTCCATCGCTCCATCTTGCGGGGCGGGAACAGGCCCATAAGACAGAACACGACGATCCCGAGGGCGACGACCTCTCGCTGCGCGCGACTGTTGATGAAGCGCCCGGCGCGTCGATGGGCCTCTTCTCGGCGAGGGTCGAAGGGATCCGACCCCAGCCGTTCGGCGATCGCATGCCTGCTCAAACTCGCCTGGAGCAGGTCGAGCACTCCGGACGCACTCAAGGAGTCGACGTACTTCGTGACAATGGAATCGAGATACTGCGGATCGGTGAGGCATCGCTCCAGCACGGCCTCTTCGGCGCCCTCGGCCGCGCCGACGTACGCCCGTACCGTACCGCGAAGGTAGTCGGTGTTCTCGCGGCCGCGCTCGATCGCGACCTCGCGAGCCAGAGGCCTGATCTGTTGCGACTCGCGTTTGGTTAGGAAGTATGGGTGAGGCACGATCTCTGCGCTCCCGTGTCTAACCGGTTCCGCCGGGCAACGCGTCGAGCGATCTCTCCGCGCCGCTTCCGCTGTCTCGGGCACGAATGCGGGCGCGTCGCGCCCTCCGCGCCTCGGGCGCGTCACGCCACCAGAGGGCCACAAGCACGGTGCCCAGCAGCAGGACGACCGCCTGGGAACGAGTGATTCCCAGTCGCCAGGGCCGTCTCCAGACGGATCCACTCGGTCGCAAAACGATAGGCGCAGTAGGCCGCCAGATACAGGCGGAGCACCTGACCCGGCGGGGCCCACCTGCGGGGAAGCCACAGAGTGGCTCCGCTCGCAACCAGGTGGAAGCAACTCTCGTAGAGTTGAGTCGGGTGGCGTGCGATCCCGTCGCCGAAATCGACCGCCCAGGGAAGCGAAGTCGCCGCGCCGCGGCAGCAGCCGTTGACGAAGCAGCCCATTCGGGCGACGCCCAAAGCCAGTGCCAACGGCAAGGCGACGCTGTCGCGAGAGGCAGGGGGCATCATGGCGGCAACTCGCACTGCTTCCATCGCCAAGTAGCCCACGGCCAGCGCGGTCGTAAGCGTCGGTCCGTCGGCAATCCAGTCGGCACTGGCCAACACGACCGGCAGTCTCGCCCCCGACACGAACCCCACGGCCAAGGCCGCGGGCAGCACGAGTTGCCTCCGCCAGGACAATGCGGTAATCTCAACCGGTTTCGTTTGGACAAGCCAAGCCAAAGCGAACGCGCCGCTTGCCGCAGCCAGAAGGACCGCGTATGGATCCCACGGCGCAGTCATTGCCGCCTCCGGCCTCGTCAGACGGGAACCTTGAGAATCGAAACAACGAGAGAAACGGCTATCGCGAGTAGTAGGATGGTCACCATGAAAGTGGTGGCGGCTGCGCCGAAAGCCCCGGAGGCGACGCGAGCCCGCGCCGGCTTCCTCCGCAGCCAAAGCAGCAGGTCGCAGACCATCAGCAGCAGGAGCGCGAAGGCCATGCGCAACAGGGTGTCCGTGTCCAGTCCATCGTTCGAGGCGGGGCAGAACAAGGCCTGAGCGATGGCCATGAGCTCCGTGTGGTAGCGCTCCGCGAGCATCCCATCGTCCCGAAGGAGAAACACGTCGAGCAGGTGGTGCGCGCAGAAGCCCGGGAGTGCGGCGAGTTGAATGAGGTTCACCCTCGCTTCGGCAGCCGCGCTCTCCCCGTGGCACGTTTCCGCCCAGCGATCAAAGGACCAGGGTACGAACGGCGGGAGTTGGGACTCCGCGGTCGACATGGCCCATGCTCCTTGAAGCGATAGCCGACCCCTCCCTCGACGGAAGACGAAATCAGCTTGACCGCGAGGAGCGGGAAAGTCAAGATCCAAATCTAGCTCGCTACAAGCCGGCCCTCTGCTTGCGCTGCCACTCGAAGATCGAGGGCACGGCCGGCTCGGGCAACGGCGGATCGTCGGTCGCCGGAAGAAGCCGATTGCCGCGGGCCACCACGGGCTTTCCCCGGCCCGAGACGAGCTCCCCCGAGCCCCCGAACACCCGGTTGTCGATCAGCTCGATGCCGACGCAGTCGGGCGTGAGCAGGTTGACGGCCGGCTGCTTCGGGTCGGCCAAGGCGATGACGTTGCCGCGGATGACGTGGTCGAAGCTGGCCGTCTTGGCGAAGATGCCGGGGCCTTGCTCGACCACGAACCGGTTGTGGACGATGATCCAGCCCTCGTTCATTCCACCCATCCACAGGCCCGCCCGAGGCGAGCGGACTTGACAATGGTACACGACGTTGCGAGGGCCGTTGGGCCCGTGGGCCTGGTCTTCGGGGGGCGAGGCCCACATGCCGTAGCCGTAGCCGCCGTGGCCCCGCTTCGAGTCGATCACGCACTGCTCGAAGAGATTCTCATTGGTCCAGCCCGAGTGCCACTGTCCGTCGCTTTCGTGGAACGTGCTCTTGCGGATCACGTTGCCCGAGGCGGCCCACTGCACGCAGGGGGCGTGGCGCATCTTGTAGGTGGTGACGTTTTCCATGAGGCAATCGCAGGCGTGCTCCCAGCCGACGTAGGCCGTGCCGCCGCCCCCCTTGAACCAGGCGTCGTCGAAGATCGAATCGCGGATCTCGCACCACTTGGCCTCGACGGCGTAACAGGCGTGCCGGCCGGTCATCTTCACGGTCACGCCGCGGGCCCAGCACTCCCAGGCGTCGGACATCGCAATGCCCGAGATCCACAGGTTCTCGGTCTGCTCGAGCGACAGGTCTTCGACGCCGCAGCGGCGGATCACCTCGGTTTTCTGGACGTACGAGCCGTCGACCGTGGGGAACTCCAGGCGCAACGGCTGGTTCACGACGATCGCGTTGCCTTCGACGCGATCGATCACGAGCCGGTAGCGCCGGTAGGTGCCCCACGGGCAGGCGCACTGCACGAGTCGCTTCCAACGATCGGTGGCCGGGGCCTCGATCAGGATGCGATCGCCGGGGACCAGGCGCTCGGCCGATTCGAGCTCGATCCGCCGGCTGCCCCGCGGGGCGTCGGCCGCCAGCTTGACCCTGGGACCGACCGTGCCGCGTCCGGCGAACTGAATCGCGCCCAAGAGCCGAGGCCGTCGTTCGGGCCGGGGCGATGCTTCCTTCGAAAGGGTCACCTCCAGCGAGGTTTCCTTGCGGATGCCGCCGGGATACTCGGCAATGCCCAGCAACCGGTGTTTGCCCTCGCCCGCCTTGTCCAAGAGGCTCGCGCCCGACAGCGCGGTCGAGAAGGTGTTGCCCCAGTGGGTCGAGCGTTCCCGGCGCGTGACGCGACGGCCGTCGATGTGCACTTCGAGGGCCGCCAGGTCCTTGGGCACGGCGTGAAGTTGGAGCCACGTGTCGCGGTACACCCGGTCGCCGGGCTGCTGGCGAAAGAAGGCCGCGCCCTCGGGCGGAATCGCGTAGCGGAACCGCATGTGCGTGGCCTCGGCTCCCGATCCTCGGATCACGATGCCGTCCTGCGCGATCATCACGGGCCGGTCGAGCTCGTACGTGCCGGGGCCCAAACGGACCGCCCCGCCGCCGGTGCGGGCGAGGTGCTCGACCGCCGCCTCGATGGCCGGGGCGTCGTCGCGCCCGTCGTCGGGCCGAGCGCCGAACCGCTCGACGGGCACTTCACGCTCGATCCGGGGGATGCCGCCGGGAACGCCCGCATACGTCCAGTCGGGGTAGACCAATCCGTCGGGGCCCACGACGTCGGCCTCGGTCAGCCGGTCGGTCTCGTCGGGGCGGAGCTTGTACTGTCCGGGCCAGGGGGGCTTGGCCTCGTCGGCCGTTTCGGCGCCGCGGGCCGCTGCGCCCGGCCCGAACGCCAGAATCCCGATTGCGAGCACACACCACGGGAACAAGGCAAATCGGTCGTGTGACATGCCGTTGGCCTTTCTTGTGCAGGAGGGCGGGGGGATGGGGCCCTTACGAACGTCCACTACTCGGAATCGCGGCGGTCTCGGCCGCACCATGCGGGCAAGATGCCCGCGCTCCGCCGTATCGCACCATCGTGCGCGATGGTTGTGTACGGCGAAGGCCGAACGCCGTTCGTGCTCCACGCCCGGGCATCGTAGCCGCCGGCGCGTGGAATGTCCACCATTCGAGAAATCATCAAGGGCTATCGGCGCGGGCTCCCCGCGCTGGTCGGCGATCGGTAGAATTACGTCTCCCATCCAGCCCGTACATCCAGGGAGGCGATCATGACGCAAGAGCAACTCCGGCAGCAGCTCCGCGACTCGTTCAAGAACCGGGCCCTGATCTATTACCTGCTCTTCGACGAAATGCGCAAGGAGTTGGGAGCCGAGAGGGCCGCGGAGATCATGAAGCGGGCCATCTACGCCCGGGGTGTGCAGAAGTCGAAGAAGTACGCCCCCTATGCTCCGAACGATTTCGAGGGCCTCAAGGACGCCTTCGTCGGGGGCATTCCCGACGAGGGGCGATTGTTCCAGCCCGAGGTGATGCGTTGCGATGCCGAAGGGCTCGACGTGAAATTCCATGCGTGTCCGCTTCGGGAGGCTTGGCAGGAGGCGGGGCTGCCCGACGACGAGGTGGCCGCGATCTGCCGCATCGCCGCCCGCGTCGACAATGGCACCTTCGAGGGGGCCGGCTTCGAGTTTTCGGCCGACACGTGGCAGCCCGGCGGAGACGGCTGCTGTTACCTGCACATCCGCCCGGGGCACGGGGCATCCAACGATTGAGTCGGAAGGTCGATCGATATGAGCTCAAAACGCGTGTTGATTGTGGGCGGGGTGGCGGGCGGGGCCTCGTGCGCGGCCCGGCTGCGGCGGATGGACGAAGGGGCCGAGATCTATCTGTTCGAGCGGGGGCCCGACGTCTCCTTCGCCAACTGCGGCCTGCCCTATTACATCGGCGGCGTGATCGCCGACCGCAAGAACCTTCTGGTCGCCACGCCCGAGTGGTTCCGCGACGCCTTCCGAATCGAGGTCCGCACCCGGTGCGAGGTCCAGCGAATCGACCGCGAGGGGCGAACGGTCGAGGTTCGAAACGTCGAGACCGGCGCCGTGACGACCGAGGCCTACGATGCCCTGGTGCTTGCCCCGGGCGCCGAGCCGGTCCGGCCACCCTTCCCGGGCATCGACTTGCCGGGAACCTTTACGCTGCGGAACCTCCAGGACGTCGACCAGATCGATGCGTGGATTCGCGACCGGGGCGCCGAGCGGGCGGTGGTCGTCGGTGCCGGCTATATCGGGCTGGAGATGGTCGAGAACCTCAGCCGTCGCGGGCTCGAGGTGACCGTGCTCGAACTGCTCGACCAGGTCATGCCGCCCATGGACCCCGAGATGGTCGCCCCCGTTCACGATCTGCTCAGAGAGGAGGGGGTCGACCTGCGTCTGTCCCAGGGCGTCTGCTCGTTCGAGCCCGGCGAGGACGATCGAGTCAATGTGCTCTGTCAGCGCGGCGAGCGGTTTCCCGCCGACGTCGTCATCGTGGCCATGGGAGTCCGGCCCGAGGTGAAGCTGGCCCGCGAGGCCGGCCTCGAGATCGGCTCGTGCGGCGGGATCCGGGTGGATGAGCAGATGCGGACCTCCGACCCGAACATCTACGCGGTGGGCGATGCGGTCGAGGTGCGCGATTGGATCACGGGCCGGTGGACCTTAATCCCCTTGGCCGGTCCCGCCAACCGGCAGGGCCGCGTGGCGGCCGACGCGATCGCCGGGCGCCCGGCCCGGTTCCGCGGCACCCAGGGCACCGCCGTCGTCGGACTGTTCGGCCTGACCCTGGCCATGACCGGGGCCAGCGAAAAGGCGCTGCGCGCGGCCGGACTCCCCTTCGCGAAGTCCTACACCCACACGCTCCACCACGCCGGCTACTACCCCGGCGCGGCGCGAATCGCCCTGAAACTCCTGTTCGAACCCGAGTCGGGCCGGGTGCTCGGCGCCCAGGCCGTGGGCCAAGAGGGCGTCGAGAAGCGAATCGACGTGCTGGCCATGGCGATTCAGAAGCAGGCGACCGTCTACGACCTCGAAGAGGCGGAACTCTGCTATGCCCCTCAGTACGGCAGCGCCAAGGACTCGGTCAACGTGGCCGGTTTCGTCGCCGCCAACCGGTTGCGAGGCGATCTCGACGACGTGCATTGGGAGCAATGGAACCCGGACGACGCCGACGGGCCGCTGGTGATCGACGTCCGCCGCCATGACGAGGTGGCCGCCGAGGCCGTCCCGGGCACGTTGAACGTCCCCCTCGGCGAGCTGCGAAACCGCCTCGACGAACTGCCCCGCGACCGCGAACTCTGGGTCCATTGCGGCGTGGGCCAGCGATCGTATTACGCCTTCCGCATCCTCAAACAGCACGGGTTTTGGGTGCGCAATCTGTCGGGCGGCATGACGTCATGGAAGGCGGCGGCGAAGAGGTAACGGCGCGCACGGGAAGCGGCCGGGCGATGGACGGTAACGTAACCTGAACCTCCAAGCGAGCGAGGTCGATCCGATGATCCCGACGTTGTTCTCGGTCAGTTACGCGGGACTCTGGGGGCAGCACCGTCTCGACGTCGAGTCGTTCCTCCGCAAGGCGGCCTCGCTCGGCTATCCGGCGGTCGAACTCATGGGTAAGCGCCCGCACGTGTCGATCGTCGACCTCGACGAGGAAGCCCTCCAGCGGATCGCCCGAACCGCCGAGGAGGTCGATGTCGAAATCGCCACGATTGCCGGATACACCGATTTCACCATGAGCCGCGAAACGGAGATCCCCTCCGTGGAGATCCAGGTCGCCTACGTGCGCGCCCTGGCTCGAATGGGGGCGGTGCTGGGGGCGAAGATCGTTCGTGTGTTCACCGGCTACGCCACGGAGTGCGACGGATGCCGCGCCGACTGGGACGTGTCGGTCGAGGCCCTGCGCGAGTGCGCCCGGGTCGTGGGCGACTGCGGCCTGACCTTGGGCGTTCAGAACCACCACGACGTGGGCGTCGGGGTCGACGCCTTTGCCGAGCTGCTCGACGACGTGGATCACCCGCAATGCCGGGCGATGTTCGATCCCTGGGCACCGGCGTTGCACGGCGACGATCTGCGCGAGGTGGCGCGGCGCCTGGCCCCCCGCATGGTCCAGACGACGCTGGCCGACTATGTCCGGCTGCCGCGCTATCGCTATCGACCCGGTCTGGTGAACTACGAACGCCAGGACGACCTGATCCGCGCGGTCCCCCTGGGCGAAGGGTTCGTCGATCTGGCCGGCTTCTTCGCCGGGCTGCGACAAGGCGGCTTCGACGGGTACGTGGCCTACGAGATGTGCTCCCCCCTCCGCGGCGGCGGTAGCGAGGAAAACCTCGACCGCGCCGCCCGAATCGGCCTCGGGAAGATCCGCGAGCTTGCAGCCGTACCGTGCTAATCCGAAGGCGGGCCAGGCGCGCTGATTCGCAGGAAGGGACGCGTCGTGGCAATCTCGGCGCGAAAACAAGCGTGCCGGTTCGCCTTGCGCACGGATGCGTGGCCTATACTTCAGGCGGAAACTGTTGTATGGGAGAAAGCATGTTTCTGTTTGGCCGCTCCACACAATCGCACGCCGTTTCGGGCTTCATCCGCCAACTTGTCGACTTGACGAGCCCGAACCGCCCCCCTCTCGACGGGGATTCGCGAGCGGACACCCGATCGAATCGTTCTTTACCGGCCTTGTTGGCGCCATGGGAACGAGGAAACCCCGTGGTCGAGGAGGTCGCCTACGCCTTGACCAAGGACTTCTCCGACCGAGGCTTGGCGTTGGTGCTGCCTCAGCCTTTTCGGGCCGTCGACGTCGTCGTGGGGTTGTGGCTGGGTTCCCCGCGTTTCGTGCTGGCCGAGGTGCGGCAGAACGCCGCGTTGGGGGGCGGATTCTGGCAGCTCGGAATCGAAATCACCGAGCTTGTCGATTCGGGCTCGCCCGCGATTCGGCCTCTCGCGCCGCTGGCCACCCGCTTGATCCCGATGCCGTCCGCCGCGAGATCGGCGCGGGCGACTTGAGCCCCCCAGTCAATGAGGTTATGCTGTCAATGCAATCTCGACCAAGTGTCCGGCGGTCGGAGCGAGGCCGAGGTGACGCCGTGGCGGCTCGTTCGGCCGAAATGGGGACTCGTGTCGCGTTTCTGCGGGGATGCGTCTTCAACCGGGTGGGTGACCTTCTGCCGGAACGCGCCGGGGCCGTCCGTCGAGAGAAACGACGGCGCAGACTCACGATCAGGTTTCCCCCTTGCGCGGCCGATTCCAGCCGAGAGGAAAGGGAGGCTCGCCCGGAGCATCGCAAGGAATGGCAGAGACCAGCAAGGAGACGCATCGCCCCGCACAGGTCGGAACCCCGGTTTCCGGCAGAAGGGCGTCGAGTCGGCGGCGTTGGCTCGTGGCGGCGATCGGCGCGGCCGGGCTGATCGCCAGTGTCGCGCTCTGGCAGGGACTGGCGGCCCGGGAGCGTCGTCTCGCCGAAACGCAATTCCGCCTCGACGCGGAGATCCGGATTCGGTCGATCGACCGCGAGTTTCTCGGCGACGCCAGCGCCATCCATTTTCTCTCGGCCTTCTACGCCGCGTCGGACTACGTTTCTCGCGACGAGTTCGAAACGCTCGCCGAGCGGGTTCTCGCGGGGTCGCATCACGCGCTGGCTCTGGAGTGGTTTCCGCGCGTGCCGGCGGAGGGGCGGGCCGCCCACGAGGAGTCGGCCCGCGATGAGCGCGTGCCCGACTACCAGATCACGGAGATCCGCGACGGCGAGCCGGTCCGGGCCGCGGCGCGCGACGAGTACTTCCCGCTCTATTACGTGGTGCAATCGGGCCACGCCCCTAATCCGTTGGGGACCGACATGGGCACCGATGGCGAAACCAGGGCGGCGATGGAGCGGGCCCGTCAGAACGACGAGGTGACGACCAGCGGCCCGATCCTTCTCGATTCGGAAACCCCGCCGGCAATCGCCGTCCGGATGATCGCTCCCGTTTGGAGGAAAGGGACCGATCCGGGCGCCTCGCGCGACCCGCAGAACCTCTTGGGGTTCGTCTCCCTGGTCGTCCGCCTCGACTCGCTCATTGAGGACGCCGTCGACTACCTGCCGTCCCGAGGGATCGACATCCACGTCATCGACGAGTCAGCCAGCCGTGGCGCACGGATCGTCGCCTGGCGCGCTTGCGAGAGCCGCCGTGCCCCGTTGATTCCCCGCGACAATCCCCGCGAGGCGGCGCCGAGAGGAATGCACCATGCCGGCGCGCTGAGCGTGCCGGGCCGGTCGTGGTCGGTTCACTGCACGCCGACCGACGCCTACCCGGGGGTTCCCGCGACCTGGCCGCCGCCGCCCGTCGGCAGCTTGGCCCTGGGCCTTCTGGTTACCGCGCTGGTCACGCTGTACGTCAGCGTGCTGACCGGGCGGGCGGAACGGGTCGAGCAGTTGGTCGTCGAGCGGGCCGCCGACCTGAAGCGGGCCAACCAGAGCCTCGAGGCGGAAATCGCCGAGCGCGAACGCACCGAGGCCGTCTTGCGCGATTCCGAGGCGCTGTACTCCTCGCTGGTCGAGAACCTCCCGGTCCGCGTCCTCCGCAAGGACCTGGAAGGCCGCTTCACGTTCGCCAACGAGTCGTTCTGTCGTCTGCTGGGCAGACCGCTCGAAGAGATCCTGGGCAAGACCGACGCCGATTTCTATCCCCCCGACTTGGCCGAGAAGTACCGCGCCGACGATCGCCGCGTGGGCGAGACGGGCGAGTTGTTCGAGTGCGTCGAGGAGAACACGAAGGGGGGCGAAATCCGTTACGTGCAGGTGATGAAGTCGCCGGTCCGCGACGCCGGCGGCGCGATCGTCGGGGTGCAGGCGGTCTTCTGGGACGTGACCGAGCAGAAGCGGGCGGCCGAAGCCCTCCAGAGGGCCAAGGAAGCCGCCGAGAGCGCCAGCCGCGCCAAGAGCTTCTTCCTGGCGAATATGAGCCACGAGATCCGCACCCCGATGAACGTGATCATCGGGATGACCGAACTGTTGCTCGAAACGCCGATCTCCGCCGAGCAACGCGAGTACCTCGTGGCCGTTCAGGAGTCGGGAGAGGCCCTCTTGTCGCTGATCAACGACATCCTCGATTTTTCGAAGATCGAGGCCGGGCGCATGGATCTCGACCTCGCGACCTTCGACCTCCACGACACCCTGGGCGACACGATGCGGTGGCTGGCCCTTCGGGCGCACGACAAGGGGCTCGAGTTGGCCTGCCACATCCGGCCCAACGTCCCCGTCACCGTGATCGGCGACCGCGCCCGGCTTCGGCAGGTGGTCGTCAACCTGCTCGGCAACGCGATCAAGTTCACCGACCGGGGCGAGGTCGTGTTGGAGGTCTCGCGCGAGCCCGACGATGGCGACGAACTCGTTCTGCACTTCGCCGTCTCCGACACGGGCATCGGAATCGCCCGGGAGAAGCTCGACGCCGTTTTCGAAGCCTTCGAGCAGGCCGACACCACGACCACCCGACGCTTCGGAGGCACCGGCCTGGGCCTGGCCATCTCGGCGAGGCTGGTGAGCTTGATGGGCGGGCGCATCTGGGTCGAGAGCCGACTCGGCGAGGGGAGCGTCTTCCATTTCACGGCCCGATTCCAGCCGGCGCCCGAAGAGGAATCCACCGCCGGCCGCGACGCCCGGTACGCGGTCCTCCAAGGCACCCCCGTGCTCGTCGTCGACGACAACGCCACGAATCGTCTCATCCTCGAAGAAACGCTGCGCAACTGGGGCATGAGGCCCCAGACCGCCTCCAGCGCCGACGAGGCCCTGGCTCGCATGCGGCGGGCGCAAGAGGTCGGCGCGCCCTTTCCCCTCGTCCTCACCGACGTGCACATGCCCGATCGCGACGGCTTCGACCTGGTCGAGACCGTGCGGGGCGACCTCCAGATCGGCAGCACGATCATCATGATGTTGACCTCCGGCGATCAGCCGGGCGACATCGCCCGGTGCGAGCAGATGGGCGTCGCCTGCTACCTGTTGAAGCCCGTCAAGCAGTCCGAGTTGTACGACGCCATTGCCCTGGCCTTGGGCCTCCGCTCGGAGAAAGAGGAGGGCGCGGAAGCGCCTTCCGAACTCTCGCGCCCGAGCCGGCCCCTGCGAATCCTGCTGGCCGAGGACAGCCTGGTCAATCAGAAGCTGGCCCTCGGACTTCTCGAAAAGCGGGGGCACGCGGTCACCGTCGCCAACAACGGTCGCGAGGCCATTGCCAAGACCGAGTCGCAGACGTTCGATCTGGCGCTGATGGACGTTCAAATGCCCGAGATGGACGGGCTCGAAGCCACCGCGGCCATCCGGGCCCGCGAACGGCGTCACGGAGGCCACTTGCCCATCATCGCCATGACCGCCCACGCCATGAAGGGCGACCGCGAACGGTGCCTCGAGGCGGGCATGGATGGATACGTCACCAAGCCGATCCGCACCCGGGCGCTGTTCGACGCCATCGAGTCGCTCGCGGGCCCCGCCGAGCAACGAAATGGGCCGACAGATTCCGGCGAGTCGCAACGCCCGGACGACACGACCCCGAAAGGACATGCCGATGTCGATTGGGCCGAGACCCTGCGGGCCCTTGGAGGGGATCCCAAGTTGCTCAAGGCCGTCATCGACGCCGCCGTCGAGGAGTGTCCCCGCCTTCTGGAGAAGATTCGACAGGCCGTCGGCGAAAACGACCCCGGGGCGCTGCGCGTGGCGGCGCATGCCTTGAAGGGCTCCATCCGCTATTTCGGGACGGGTTCGGCCTACCGGATCGCCTACCAACTCGAGGCGATGGCCCGAGACGCCCGCCTGGAGAAGGCCGAGGAAAGCCTGGCCACCCTCGAGGGGGAGGTGGCACGGCTGATGCCGGTTCTGCTAGAATACAGCCGACGGCACTCCGCCGACCAACAACGCGACCAAGCCGACCCAAACACGTGATCCGAGTTTTTGTTCCGGGCCAAGAGAACGCCGTTGGCCGCAGGAGACCTACCCATGCCACACGTACTCGTGGTGGATGACTCTTCCGTCGATCGTCGCCTCGTCTGCGAGCTTCTGCGCCGGCAGTCGCGGTGGACCGTCGAGGATGCCGCCAACGGCGTCGAGGCGTTGGCGCGAATGAAGGGCTCGTCGCCCGATCTCGTGCTCACCGATTTGAACATGCCGGTGATGGACGGCCTCGAGCTGGTCCATGCCATCCGCCAGCACCACCCCGGCGTGCCGGTGATCCTGATTACCGCCTACGGCAGCGAGACCCTGGCCACCGAGGCACTCAAGCGGGGGGCCGCCAGCTATGTGCCCAAGTCGCAGTTGGCCGAGCGGCTCGTCGATACGATGGAAGAGGTGCTCGCCCTGGCCCACGCCGACCGCAGCTACGAGCGCCTCATCGGGTGTCTGGCCAAGACGCGATTCACCTTCCTGCTCGAAAACGACCCGGCCCTGATCGACCCCCTGGTCGACCTCGTGCAGCGGATGGTGGCCGGCATGGACCTGGCCGATTTCTCCGGGCGGCTCCGCGTCGGGGTGGCCCTCAAGGAAGCGTTGCTCAACGCCCTGTTTCATGGTAGCCTGGAAATCAGCAAGGAGGAGATGCAGGAAGTCCAGCACTCCCTCCTCGACGACAAAGATCTCAGCCTCGTCGAGCAGCGCCGGTCGCAGCCGCCCTACCGCGACCGCAGGGTCTTTGTCGACGTGACCTTGTCGAAGACCGAAGCCCGCTTCGTGATTCGCGACGAAGGCCCGGGCTTCGACGTGACGACGATCCCCGATCCCAACGACCCCGGAGCCCTCGAGCCCGAGCAAGGGCGAGGACTGTCGCTGATCCGCACCTTTATGGACGACGTCCTGTTCAACGACACCGGCAATGAGATCACCATGATCAAGCGACGAGAGCAGGACGAACAACCGCAACCAAGCACCGATGCCTGATGCGCGGCCGAAGGAGGCTTGTTCATGCCAACCGTGCTCGTCGTCGACGACTCCGCCGTCGACCGCCGTCTCGTCGCCGAATACCTCAAGGTAGACCAGGATCTCCATCTCGAGTACGCCGTCCACGGCGCCGAGGCCCTGGAGAAGATGGAGTCGCAACTCCCCGACCTGGTGGTCACCGACCTGATCATGCCTGAGGTCGACGGGCTCGAGTTGGTCGCCGCGGTGCGGAACCGATACCCCCTCGTCCCCGTGATCCTCATGACTTCGAAGGGAAGCGAGGAGATCGTCGTCCGGGCGCTGCAGTCGGGCGCGGCGAGCTACGTGCCCAAGCATACCTTTGCCCGCCGGCTTCTGAGCACGGTGCAAAACGTGCTGGCCGTGTCGCGCCGCCAGCGGAGGCACTCGCGGCTCATGGAATGCCTGACGAAGACCCGTTGCGTCTTCCAACTCGAGAACAAGGCGGCCCTGGTCCACCCGATGGTCACCTACCTGCAGGAGCGCGCCACCCATCTGGGCGTCTGCGACGAGTCCGACGCCACGCGCATCGGCGTCGCCCTGGAAGAGGCCCTGGCGAACGCCCTCTACCACGGCAACCTCGAAGTCGGCTCCGAGTTGCGGGGCGAGGACGACCAGGCCTACCACTCCCTGATCGCCCAACGGTGCCAGACGCCCCCCTACTGCCACCGCCGCGTCCACGTGCGAGCCGAACTCTCTCGCGACGAGGCCCTCTTCGCCATTCGCGACGAGGGCAATGGGTTCGACCCCGCTTCCCTGCCCGACCCGACCGATCCGGCCAACCTCGAAAAAGCCAGCGGCCGCGGGCTGCTTCTGATGCGGGCCTTCATGGATGACGTGGGCTACAACGACGCGGGCAACGAGGTCACCCTGATCAAACGCCGCGCGGCGCCCCCTCCGACAAGCGACGCTTGACCCGAACGGCTCCCGAATCGCCCCGAAACGCGCTCTCCGCCTCGCAACGGTCCTGCGCGGCCGGCCCATCCCGGCCCGCACACGCCGCGCTCTACGAATAGAAGCTCGCCACGCTCTCGACGACGTACTCGGCCTGCTCGTCGGATAGCTCGGGATACACGGGCAGGGCCAACGTCGCATCGGCGGCCACTTCGCTCTCGGGAAAATCGCCTCGCTTATGGCCCAGGCCGGCGAAGCACTCTTGCAGGTGCAGGGGCACGGGGTAGTAAACCTCGGTCCCCACGCCGCGATCCTTCAAATACGCGCGAAGCTCGTCGCGACGCTCGACCCGCACGACGAACTGGTTATAGATGTGCCGGCGGTCGGCCAGCGACTCGGGCAGCCCCACGGGCCCTCCGTCGGTCAGGCCGGCTTCCCGAAAGAGTCGCCGATAACGGTCGGCGTTGTTTTGCCGGGCGGCCGTCCAGGCGTCGAGATGGGGCAGCTTCGCGCTGACGATGGCGGCCTGCAACGCATCGAGCCGGAAATTGCCCCCCACCAGCGAATGGTAGTATTTCGGCTTGGCCCCGTGCCCGCGAAGCACCTGAAGACACTGAGCCTTGGCCTCGTCGCGGGTGACGACCATCCCCCCGTCACCGGCACACCCCAGGTTCTTCGAGGGAAAGAAGCTGAAGCAGCCGTAGTCGCCCATCGACCCGGCGCGGCGGCCCCGATACTCGGCCCCAATGGCCTGGGCCGCGTCTTCGATCACCACCAGACCGTGGCGCCCGGCCACGTCGAGCAGCGGATCCATCTCGGCGCACTGGCCGAAAAGGTGCACGGGAACGACGGCCTTGGTTCTCTCGGTAATCCTTGCCTCAAGCCGAGTTACGTCGATGTTGCAGGTTATGGGGTCGATGTCGACGAAGACGGGCGTGGCCCCCACGCGCGCGACGCAACCGGCCGTGGCGAAAAAGGTGTAGGGCGTCGTGATGACCTCGTCGCCCGGCCCGATTCGCTCGGCCATCAGGGCGATCAGCAGGGCATCGCTCCCCGACGATACTCCGACGCCGTAAGGGCTGCCGCAATACTCCGCCACCCGCCGTTCGCACTGCTCGACCTTGGGGCCGAGGATGAACCATTGGCTCTCGAACACCTCCTGAACGGCCCGATCGATCTCGGCCTTGATGCGAGCGTATTGAGCCTTGAGGTCGAGCAGCGGGACGTTCTTCGGAGGGGTCACCGTAGTCCTCTTCTTGCGGAATTCTCTCGGAAAGGGGGCCGCGCGGGCCCTCGGTAATTCTAGCCCACGAAAGAGCGGCAACCGAGGGGATGGGCCGGGAGCCACGTGCCGGGACGGCCCTTCCGGTGCTTCGTAACAAGGGCTCCTCCTTGTCCGCGGCGGGCAGTCTTCTGGTCAACCGCCGGGCCGTCTTTCCAATTGGTCCCGCCGATCGCGGTACCGATGCCCGTCCGAAACGTCTTTTGGTCAACGACCCGCCGGTTTTTCCAGTTCGGCCCGCCGATGGTGGTACCGATGTCCGTTCGGGGCGTCTTTTGGTCAACCGCCGGGCGGTGTTTCCAGTTCGGCCCGCCGATTGGAGTACCGATCCGCGTTCGAGGAGTCTATTGGTCAACAGGCTGGCCGTTTTTCCAGTTCGGCCCGCCGATTGGGGTACCGATCCGCGTTCGAGGAGTCTTTTGGTCAACAGGCTGGCCGTTTTTCCAGTTCGGCCGGCCGATTGGGGTACCGATGCCCGTTCGAGGAGCCTTTTGGTCAACCGCCGGGCGGTGTCTCCAATTCGGCCCGCCGATTGGGGTACCGATCCGCGTTCGAGAAGTCTTTTGGTCAACAGGCTGGCCGTTTTTCCGGTTCGGCCGGCCGATCGTGGCACCGATGCCCGTTCGAGAAGTCTTTTGGTCAACGGACCGGCGGTTTTTCCGGTTCGGCCGGCCGATGGTGGTGGGGCTCACGCGCACGGTTCCGTCTCGCGGGACCCGCCTTGGCCGTTTTCCGGAATCCCCGTCCCCGATTCGCCGCTCACTCGGCGCCACCCCCGAAGTCTTTATGTCTATCCCCCCTTTTTCGTGCATTTCGTTCATTTCGTGGTCCCCGTCCGATCGCGGGCCATTTTACCCGATGTGCTGGCCCAGTTTCGAGGGGTCATCTTGAGGCCGTGTCGAGCGGATCGCGGTTCGCGGCCAGTGAGGAGAGCGGATGGGCCCGCGCTCGGCCGGCGGGCTCCACCCGACAAGACCCCGAGCGGTCCGTTTAGAGCACCCGCGCCGTTTTTTCGCCGCGGGATACTTGACAGGCATCCCCCGAGTGGTACCCTGACGCTTGGTGGATCGTTTTCCTCCCGGTTCCCCAAGCACTGGCCGGTTTCCGCCACGAGGTGCTCTGGACCTGGCGAAAAGTGGCTCCTGCGGCGACGGCGGGCGTGGCGCGCGCGGGCTGGTTCAGCCGGCTCTTGGAGCGTTACCCCGTGCCGTATCTGCGGGCTGTCCACTCGGTGTACCGCCGCGTAGCGAACGGATAGCCTGAGGAACGGAATGCGTTAATTGCGCACGTTCGGGTCTGTGGGAGCCCTGGGCGGGCAACCGCCCGGGCCCACCCGGTCCGAGCTTATCCCCGGAACTTAACAGGGGCCGGACGCTTCCCACGGTCCGCCGAAAGCCTATACTCGTCGTCAGCCGAATGATTCGTCGTTCAAGCCCTCGATCTTCCATTGACCGAAAACAGCGTGACTACCGCCAAGCCGCCGAATCGATTTCGACTGTGGGCCGGTGTGCCGGCGCTGGTTGGCTATCTGGCCGTTGCCGCCATACCCTTGACCGCGTTGACCGACATTGCATACACGAATGTGCTGGCGGCGATGGTCTGCCTGGCGATCGTGACCAGCAGCACAGCGCTCACTTGGCTCATCCTTTGGGCTCGCCGCAAGGACAGCCGGCTGGGGCAGTTCACCGTCGGCTCTCTGCTGTTCTTGATGCTCTTCGCGTCTTTGTACTTCTCGTTTTGCCGCTGGGTCGCAGCCCATATTGCACTGGGCGTCGAGATGGAAAGTGGCGATAGCTTGCTGGTGGCGGCGTTGGCGTGCCTTGTTCTGGCCCTGCTCGCCATCCCTTTCCTGATCTGGGCAACCGAGAGCGTCGTCTGGCTGGCGGCCCTGGCGGTTCGGACTCGCACGGTCCGTTCGTGGATCGTCTTGCTGAGGAGCCGCGCCGGGGACGAGTCCCGTTGAGGGCAAGCGGACCGCCGGGGCTGATTGCTGGCCGACGCCGGAAGAAACGTCCCTTGTCCCTCTGTCGAGCGGGTCTCCTGGGCGGATTCACCCGACAAGACCCCGAGTCGTCCGTTTAGAGCGCCCGCGCCGTTTTTTCGCCGCGAGATACTTGACAGGTATCCCGCAAGTGGTACCCTGACGCCTGGTGGATCTTTTTCCGTCGAGTTCCCCAAACACTTGCCCGAAACGTCTCGGGCGCGATCGTCCGTCGTCTCCGGTCATGAGCCCAGTGCCCGACTTGCTGCCGGCCCGCCTCCCGCGGCTTTCCGCCCTGGGACACCTCGTAACGCAAGGCCGGCCATGCCCGCCTCCTCCGTGCGCCCGGCCATTTCGGCACCCCTCCCGCGTGGCCGCGACGAGCGTGCGCACCTGCCGACAGGATTCGCACGCAGCCCGTCCGCGCCTCCGTGCCCTGCTGCCCCTGGCGACACCGCAACCGCGCGCCCTGCCCTCGCTTCGGGAGCCCGGCACCCCCCTTCCGTCGCCCAAAACTGCTTCTCGCACCTCGGCTCGTCGGATAGAATCTCCAAGTAGCAGGCCGCATGCCGCACCAAGCTCCGCGGCGAAGTTCAACGGCGTTTTATCGATCATCGCTGCGCGACGACACGATAAAACGCTTCACGTTAGTTGGACAGCGCCACTTAGCGTGCAAAGATTACTCCAAGTCAGCTCGTGGCAACGAGTTACGGAAACCAGAAACAACAGTGGTTCCCAATTGTCCTAAGCCATTGCAAATTCGAGACTTAGGTCCGTATTTCTCGGCTAAGTGGCGCTGTCCAATTAGGCAGACCAAGAGATGCGCCGCAGATCATGATCCAAGCGACGGTTGACGCGAGTCGGCAAGATATTGCGTTGATGAGCTTCGAGGAGTTGGATGCGGCTTACCGCGCGCTGACCGGACACGACGGCGCGTGCCGCTGGCAGCATCGGCTCTTCACGGACATCGAGGCGGGCCGCTTCCCGGCCGACATCGAGCTCGCCACAGGTCTCGGCAAGACCTCGATCATCGCGCTCTGGGTCTTGGCGCTCGGCCGTGCGCTCGCGCGCAACTCGAAGCTCGTTCCCCGTCGCCTCGCGTACGTCGTCGATCGGCGTGTGGTCGTCGACCAGGCATCCGAGTTCGCGGAGCAGGTTCGTGAGCGCCTCGAGCAGGCCGCGCAGGACGAGAACGACGCGCTGCACGCGCTTGCGACGACGCTGAAGAACGCTGGCTGCACCTCCTCGGTGGTCGAGGTATCGACGCTGCGCGGGCAGCGCGCGCTCGACACGCGCTGGCGGGACGATCCGACGCGACCTGCGATCATCGTGGGAACGGTCGACATGATTGGCTCGCGTCTGCTGTTCAGCGCGTACGGCCGCGTGGGCCCGTGGGGACGAGCCCTGGAGGCCGGGCTCGTCGGACAAGATTGCCTGGTCGTCCTCGACGAGGCTCACCTCTGCTCTCCGTTCGCAGCCACGCTCTCGGCCATCGAGCAGCGTGCCGGCACGCTCGCGCCGTTCTTCATCGTGAGGATGGGCGCGACGATGGAGCCGGTCCGAGACCTGTTGCGACGAACGCCTGGCCTTCCCGAGGTGCCCACCACCCGCCGCGTCTTCCGGCTCCTCGAAAGCGACACTCTTATCGACGGGCGTACTTGGCCGGCCGAGAGCAGCGAGAAGAAGGTCAGTGACCGACTCGCCGCCAAGAAGCGGATCGAGGTCGAGCCACTCGACGAGGAGCGTGGAGTCGGTACCCAGCTCGCCGTGTGGGCTCTCGAGAAGGCGAAGGACGACCCAGGCGCAGTCATCGGCATCGTGCTGAACACGGTCTCCGAGGTTCGACGCTGCGCCACCGTGCTCCGCGAGAGCGGGATCGACGAAGAGCACCTCGTTACGCTCACCGGCAGCATGCGCGGCTGGGATCGAGATGTAGTCGTCGAGTCAGCGACGTACGCGCGCATCAAGAGCCAACGTGATCGGCGAGCGTTGTCCGACTCGCCGACTTTTCTCGTTGCAACCGCGTGCGTCGAGGTCGGTGCCGACATCGACTGCGACCACCTCGGCGTGGAG
>Ga0334898_1000843_pt1 | contig 41598 bp, 32 predicted proteins | sample GraSluR3_MG_10_FD_207228 | JGI IMG/M metagenome (GOLD analysis project Ga0334898, IMG submission 207228) | Sludge microbial communities from methane-producing bioreactor in Wageningen University, Netherlands - Granular Sludge_3_08-R3 | ecosystem: Engineered > Bioreactor > Anaerobic >... | reverse complement strand
TGAATTTCCTCTTGAATTTAGCGGCGGATTGAATTTCAGTTCAGGAAAATTGCATTAGAAAAGAACGCTGCGAGGGAAAGTTGGGCGTTATGTTTAAGATAGCCAGCGCGCAAAAATTTCCTTTGGCCAGCGCACGGGCGAGCGCAGAACAGATTTAGAAAAAGAAGAAAAGTACAGGCGCTAACAAAGGGTACATCGCATGCCCCAGGGCTGGTTGATTAGGAAATTATCCTGTTTCAAATTACCTTTATCGGGTGGATACGGAAATCGCCCTGAACCGACGGTGCACGCAACGTACCCTCAACCGTTACCGCCAATATTCGAAGAAAACTCAGGATTCAATAATGGTGGATCCCGAAAAACCTTAAAACAGAGTAGGGAATATTAAATAATTTATTTTATGAAAAGATTAGATTTTATTTCAAAAAGAGTATTTTTTATTTGCTCATTTTCATTCTTGTTTTTCTTTAATTCTTGTAACAAGGATAATTTTGTTACCGAAAATGTATGTGAATATAATAATCCTTACAAACATTATGGATTGTTTCATAATAAACTTTTAGGTGATTTACTAAAAAAAACAGAAGGCAAAGCTCTGACTCCTATAGAATACAAAAAAGCAATGGAATCATTGTTTGAAGATTATCCGACTATTTATAAAAGTGATTCATTAACAATTCCAGATGATACTCTTGTTAAAGGGTTCTCAGATTGTTTAAAAGATAACTTTTATGAAATGACTTTAGCTTATTATCAAAAAGGTTATATAAATGATGTAGTAAAAGATAAAATGATTGAATTCTCAATGCTTATTGAAAAGATTAAATTAGAAGGAGTTACTGATGAAAATTTAATGTATGAAAACCTTGTCATATTTGAGAACAATATTGTTAAGGACAATAATATCTCAAAAGAAAATAAAGAAACCCTTCTAATTTTTACAGCAGTAACCAAAGAAAGCTTTAAGTTTTGGATAGACTATTATACTCAACAAGGATTATATGCAAAAATTCCATTTTGGCATATTCTTTTTGTTGCTGGTGCAGATGGAATCACTTTAGCAGGTTGCATGATATTTACTGGTGTTGCTGGTCTGGGTGTTTCAGGGCCAATGGCCGTAATAATTTCTGGGCTTGCTGGTCATGTTCTTAACAATTAATTTTTCATTATAAATTTGATGCCTTAAAGTCAATAATTCCAATTTTAAAACATTATGATATGAAGAGAGTAATAATTTTTATAACTTTTTTTTCATGTTTTCTAAATATTAGCTTCTCTCAAGAAAACAAAGTTAATTCAGAAGGAGGCTTATTAATTGGTATGGGTCATTCAATTTCTATAAATAATGACTTTAATGATTACTATAAAAGTAATTTTAATGGTCTTTTTGAAGGTGGCGTTTTTTATAAATTAAACCATTTTAAGAACATCGTCTTAAAATCAGAGTTTAATTTTAAGACAGCTTCGATCCCTCATCAATTTGATAATTCTTATAAAGGCATTTCAAATCAATTAATAATGGGATTAAATGTAAAATGTGGTATTAATAAAAAGAACCTACAAACAAATTCCATTGATTTTTTATTTGGTGCTGGAATATATACTCTTGATCAAATAAGAGTTCCTGACCCAATATCTGGATTAAACTCTATCGAAGATGGTTTTGGTGCATATTGGGGTATGTCACTAGACATTGAAATTTCGTACATAATTCCTATAGGAACAAAGAAAGTAGGTATGTCAAGTCGTTTTTGCACACTACCAAACATTACATTTTTAAATAAAAATGATGTACCTGAGTTTTATAGTTTTAATGCTACGATGGCAATGTTTTATACATTTTAATACTATTGTTAAAGCCTCTTGTAGGATTCAAGAGGCTTTAATTCTTTTAAATACAACTAAATTCTAATTATCTATAAAGCTACAAATAGACTGTAAACCAAACGCCAACAAGGGGTGTAGCCAATGTGGGTTGACATTGGGATTTCGGAGCGGTTTCGCCCGCTCGGGCGTTTTCGTCGGGGGACGAAAACGTAACACGCTCTCCCACACTTGCCACAGCCACAGTGAGAAAATGACAATAGACAGACAAAATATCTCATTGACTTGAACGTTTAAGAAATTATAAAAATAATAAAATGAAAACTAAAATCATTGGTACAATTTTACCGACATTACTCGGGATTTTGTCAGTGCTTGTACTTTTACTAGTATTTGATCTTATTATGCACAATGGGGATGCTTTTAACTCTCCTGATAATGGTTTTTTCAAGCTATTTGTGCCAATCACAACAATTATTGCACTGATAATTCAGTTCACCTTGACACTTCCACTATGGAAAAAATTTAAGTTTCAGAAAAAAAATTGGGGATTGACACTTTTTCAATTTACAGCAATACTCTGTATAATGTCAGGTCTGGTTTTCGGTTTTGTTTTTTGGGAAACAAACTTTGGAATTAAAGAATTGATACATCTATTTCTAACAGGTATTATTGCTTTTTCTGTATATTGGACAGTGAATTTGCTTACATTAAAACAAATTGATAGCCTAAAATGTGGTTAATGAGATACAATCGCCATATAACAAATGGTCTGTTTTATTGCTGAAATATTATAGGCTTTAGCGTTTTTGTATCTAATAAACTCTCGTTTAACTTGACTGGACAGTGTTCCGAAATTGGTAACCAAACCATATTGCCAAATTATAGGCTGTATTTTTGACCTACCTCTCGTCCTGAAATAGGTTGGCCAGAAAATAACTGGCATCAACCTAAATCAGGCAAATAGAGTCAGAAATCTACTTAAAGCTAAAATTAAAAACGTAGATAAAGTAATTTGAAATAATCAGTTTACGACTGTTCCCCCCTCAAGTTTTCTTTCAATAATTGTTCTGGCTATAAACCATAGTACTAATGTCAATAGATAAATTAGCATTCCGTAAATGGTGACAATCATAGTTGCTTTTATTCCTCCAAATACCAGATCAGGGATAATTTCTTCACCTCTTCTCACTGCATCCTCTATTGCTGCAAACATGAAATATAGGCCATTCATTTGGCCTAAAATACCAACTATCAGAGCAAACAAACCCATCGATTTTCCATGTTCAATCTTCCGAAGCAGTTTTTTCTGATTAATAGGCTTTGAATTATAACCAATAATTGAATGGTAAATAATCCACACAACTGTAATAACAAGCAATAAGGTAAGTATTCCCATAAAGGTTGGACCACCCATAAAAAATAAGTTTTTCATAATCGTTTTTTTTTTTGATTTATACTATTGTAAAATTAGGTGGTTTAATAGTTTTCATCAATGTCGAATCCCTTTCTAAAAATGCTGTTTGTCGACACTAATGAAGAAGTTTATGATTTTTCGCTAAATTTGACAAATAAATTGATAACATTGAAAAATAAATCACATCTATTTAGCCATCTTTTATACTCTGTTGTAGTCGTTCTTGTTCTAACGTTAGTCTTTGGTCGATCGTGGGGGAATAATTCCGCTGCTTTTTTCTTTGTTAGTATGCTTCTACCTATTGTACTTGGCACATCCTTCTTTTTCAACTACTATCTTGTGCCAAAGTTCATGCTTAAAAAGAGATACGTTCAATTTGGGCTTTACTCCCTGTATACTGCCATTGTTTCATTGTATCTTGAAATGATAGTTTTGCTATTTTCGTTTGTATACATAAACAACTTAAATTATAGGAATCTGGCTCCCAATGCATCCGATACAATTCTGTTGGCCGTTATATTATACCTGTTAGTATTTGTTGGAATGTTTTTTCTAATGTTTCGCCAGATAAAAGAGAATCGGCTAGTAATTCAGCAATTGTTAACCGAGAAAGATAAATTGAACGATCCTTTTCTAGAAATCGTATCGAATAGAAAACTTGTTCGAATACCATACAGAGATATTGTTTATATCGAAAGCCTATCGGATTACATTAGAGTGAATACAGCTACAGAACAATTTGTTAGTAAAGAGAAAATTAGTAATTTGGCATCGTTGCTGCCAGATTTATTCTTAAGGATTCACAGATCATTCATTATAAATAAAGAGAAAATAAGGAGTGTCTCGTATGATGAAGTAATGGTTGAAGGTGTGCGTTTAAATATAGGAAGGAGTTACAGAAAAGTAGTTAGAAACTCTTTAAAATAATTAGTAAAGGGATTAAATGTGTATAAAAGATGCCGCTTGCAAGGAGTGAAGTTAATGGGGATGCTTGCATGTGATAAAGAAACTAAATTACTAACCCTAATTTTGTCAACCTATACCAGGACAAGACTAAAAAAATAATTTCTTACTTACCAAAATGAAATATCTTTTACCTCGAATTACAAGTCTACTTTTTTTGGCTTTTATTTTCCATACAACTTATAGTCAGGTTAACTTTAAATAAGGGTATGTAATAACCCTGGCTGGTGATACAATACATGGTTTTATTGACTATAGAAACTGGGCGGCAAATCCAGATAAAATTTCATTTAAAGAAAATCTAGACAGTAAAAATGTGTATTATACTCCATTGGATATTAGGAGTTTTAGCGTTGTTGATGAATTGTATGAAAGCGCTATTGTTGAGACTGAAATTAGCCCATCAAATATTCAGAATCTTGATTTTGGATCCGAATTAAAATTGGAAACTGATACTGCTTTCCTTCAGGCAATGATAATAGGAGAAATATCTCTGTATTACTATTTCAATAGCTACGGAAATAGCCAGTTCTACATTAAGACAGACTCACTTCTAGAACTTTTAGCATATAAAAAGTATACAAAAATTGTAAAAGTTGAAAACACAACTTTAGAAACTAAAGCAACAAAAATTTTAGAAAACACGAGATATATCGGTCAACTTATTCATTATCTTAACGATTGCCCCAATATTAAATCGAAGATTGAAAACACAAAATACACAAAAAAGAGTATGGTAGAGTTGTTTGATTATTACTATAATTGTACACATTCGAAATTAGAATTTAAGAAATTAACGGAGAAAACAAGAACAGAATTCGGTATTGTTGTTGGCTTATCTTTAACCTCCCTTTCATTTAATGGAAGCATTCGTCCCGATCTTTATGATGCAGATTTTCAACCTTCGACAAATTTCTCTGCAGGTTTATCGTTAAACTTAGTTATCCCAAGGACCAATAGTAAGTGGTCAATGTACAACGAATTAGCCTTTTCCTCTTATATAGTAGATGGGCATCATTTAAACTATGATAACGCAAATAAATATACTGTTACAAAAACTTCTATAGGATACTCCTATTTGAAAATGGTTAATATGGCACGTTTTATCTATCCTATTAATCATTTTTCATTCTTTTTAAATGCAGGATTATCGAATGGATTTGGATTTAATGAAACAAATTATCAGCAACAAGAAATAATCCTATACACAACATATAGAGTTGAAGAGGTTAAAGCGCTAATGGAAACACGTAAATTTGAATATGGATATTTATTGGGTGTAGGATCTAAATATAGAAGGTACTCCTTTGAATTCAGGTATGAGATTGGATTCGGTATGTCTGAATATATAAACTTAGAAGCCAAAACAAGAAAACTCTTCTTTCTTTTTGGATACAATTTCTAACTTCCAGTATTTAAGCTTAATTATTGTAAAATACGAGGGTAATTATTTACTGAATAGTGTTTTTAAAAAAAGTTTGTTTTTTTCAATTATCAAATAAAATAATAGAATAATGATTGGCAGGTGCAGATTTTTATACATTATGAGTTTCTCTACTTTTCTTATAGTGATTAACCAGATTTCTTACGCTCAATTCTCCAATAATAATTCAAATTATGTTGTATCTATTTCTGGAGATACTATTCGAAACTGTGAGATTAAGAAACCCCGAAGGTTTACAAATAAAGATAAGATAACTATTATTTATAACGATACTACTTATACACTCCCTTCGAAGAGCATCAAATCATACTATAGTAACCAAACATATTATATTTCAGAATATATAAACAATGAAAATAAACATGTATTAGTAAACTACACAATAGGTGGATTTATAAAATTTGGACAGGCTTTGTCGAGAACAGGCGAAGCAATATTTTACCTTAAAAGGAGCGATACAGAAGAAATTGTTTGCTTAGATAGGCACAAGTATAGTTTACCTTCATTTTTTAAGAATTTTCTTCCAGATTTTGATGTATTCTATAAAACTTACAATGCCAAGGTTTACTATGATTATGAATCGATAGCTGAGCTAATCTCATCATATAATGCATATAATGAGCCAACCCTTTTTATTCCTGTTAAATATAAATATAAAGAAAAAAATAGGTTAGGGATATTCGCATCTTTGGGTTTTGGGAATTTAAAGATTAATAATTTAAGTAGTGATTTTATAAATAGGAATAACTTCTCTACAGGCCTTAATTTTAAGCAGTTTTATACAAGAAACATCTTTTTTAGTTCTTCGTTATCCTATAATAACTCTAGTTTTATAGGCACTAATGAAGATGTTATTTTTAAAGCAATAAGTTTTGAGCCTAGCTTGTGTTTTGGTAAAAATCTCAATGCAAAACTTTTTATCTCGTTAAAGGGTGGTTTATATTTAAGCTATAATATTGATAGTTATTTTAGCAAGAAAACTTTTAATGGGTTAGTTCTAGAGTTAGCCCCATTTAATTTTGGGCCGCAAGTAGGTGTTGATCTCATTTTTTTAAATAGATATAGCTTTTTTATAAACTATTATAGCTACAAAATTAAAACAAACGAGGGTCGAAAGTTCTTAAATAGTGATATTATTAAAGGTGGAACAGATAATTTACAATTTGGTCTACTCTTCTTTTTTTATTAGTTAAATTCAAGAATTAAGTTGTTGAATTTTAGAATAAGACAAATGATTTAAATTTAATTAATTATTTCAACTAGGTTTCTCTATACATAAATGGAATATTTTTTTAATCAAATTACATACTATAATGTTGTTTTGATAAGATAAAGGTATTTAGAATGTTATGATTATCGACCCTTGCAGTCATTTTTTTTCAGGGGATAATGAGTATGTTTTAATTACCTGAACATAATAAAAACCTTGGTTGTTCGCAGCTGCTTTATAATTATAAAAAATAATGATAACATTTAGAATACGTATAGTAATTTTCCTTCTTTTGATTAGCCTTTCTGCATCCAGTCAAACTATTGAAGATTTGACGTTTGGAACAGACCATACACTTGAAGTAGCTACATGGAATATTGAAAATTTCCCCAAGTATGGGCAAAATACAATTGATTATGTTTCACAAATAATTCGAAAATTAGACATTGACATTATAGCTTTTCAGGAGATTACCGATACTGTACTTTTTAAACAAATGTTAAACAATTTGCCTGATTATCAATATTATTGCAAATCGCTTTGGTATGGAGGACTTGCTTTCATCTATAAAACGGAGGTGATTCAGATTAATAATTTCTATGAAATTTTTACTACGTCTCCATATTGGAGTCCGTTTCCTAGGTCTCCTTTGGTTTTAGATATGAATTACATGGATCAAAATATATTTGTAATAAATAATCATCTTAAATGCTGTGGGGATGGAATCTTAGATTTAAATAATTCTGAAGATGAAGAAACACGAAGATTTATTGCCATGAACTTGTTAAAAGAGTATATTGATAGTAATTTACAGGATAAGAAAGTATTAGTTGTTGGTGATTTTAATGATGACATAGCAGATTCAGAGTCAGATAATGTTTTTATTAATATTATTAATGATAACCAAAACTATCTGTTTGCTGATATGGATATAGCACAAGGTAACAGTTCTCAATGATCCTACCCAACATGGCCTTCACATCTTGATCATATCCTAATTACTAATGAATTATTCTCAGATTTTCAGAACCAAGACTCTGATATAAATACAATCTGCATTGACAATTATCTGGCAGGGGGTTGGTTTGAGTATGAAAATTATATTTCTGATCACAGGCCAGTAGCAATTAAACTAAAAATTGAGATTAATACAGATATCCCCTACTTATCAAGTAATGACTTTTTTAATGTTTATCCCAATCCAGCAACAGCTAGTATTAACTTTCACTTTAAGAAGAAAACTGCTGATTCCCACATTGAAATTTTTAATATTGCTGGGCAATTAATTAAATCCATAAATCTGAACGATAGCCAAAGTTCGTTTATGCTCCAACTGGATGGTTTTTCAAAGGGAATTCACTTTGCAAAATACTCTTCATCTGATATAGGGGTAGTAACCAAAAAAATTGTAATTTACTAAAATGGATGTTTTGCTGAAATATTGGAAAAATACTTTATGATTATAAGAACTTTAATATTACTATTTGGAATTGGGATTCTGAACAGTTGCAATATTGATGATGACGATTCGAATTTTCAGTCGGCTAAAATTAATTTCATTGAAATTGGTATAGGAGCATTATATGGGAACGGAGAAGAAGGAATATCCGAATCTAATTTGATAATTTCAAATGCGAATGATTGGCAAAATTTATTTCTCAGATGAATGCTGTAAATAATGTTAGTGAAATTTTTTCAGAAATTTATATAGATTTTAATGAGTATACTGTAATTGCCATTTTTCTTGGACTTAAAGGCCAAGTTTGGGAGGTTAGGACAGAAAGTGTTATTGAAAACGAGAAAATATAGCTGTTTCCTTTTCCGAAACTATATTTGCTAATTCTGTAATTAATCAACCTTTTTCAATAATAAAAATTAAAAGGACAGAAAAACCAATAATTGTCGAATATTAAACTTGCCTAAACAATCGCTTTTGGTAATTGTTTATTTGATTCTAACTCTAAAAATTATCGTGTATGTTGTAGTTAGTATATTCATGCAGTGTTATGTGATAAATCATGTAAATACTTTGATCATAGCATTTTTGATGCCTTAAGAAAACGTTAATGATTTTAAAAAAATACCATGATAAAATTAAAGTACACTTTAATAGCATTGGTTTTATGCATTTTATATGCAAGCTATTCGTATGGACAAGGATGCAGTGATGCCGGCTTTTGTACTATTAATAGTTTTAAGCCGAATAGTGAAGAAAGTGCTGAAGCATTGAATAACCAGATCAAAATTGGTACTTTCTATGGCAAGGCTGATAATTCAATATCCGTTTACGGCAGCTATTTAGAGTATAACAGACAAGTGAGTATGAAACTTGGACTTGATGCTAAGTTAACAACACTTGCTCAAAACGGAAATGGAATATCTGTTTTTGGACTTTCAGAAGTTTTTGTAAATGCCAATTATAAAGCAAGTGAAAAAGTAGCACTTACATTAGGAACTAAAATACCTTTATCGAAAGCAAGTAGAACAAATGAAAACCTTCCACTTCCAATGGACTATCAGGCAAGTTTGGGAACTTTTGATTTTATATTTGGAATTGGTTATAAAATTAAAAACATTCAAATTGTTGCTGCTATTCAACAACCTTTAACACAAAATAATAATCAATTCATAGCTAGTTATTATCCCTTAGATTCCAAATTAAGAACATTTCAATCAACCAATAATTTCCAAAGAAGTGGTGATGTTTTAATACGAGTATCATACCCAATTAGCCTTAATTCAAAATTAAAGTTGATGCCTAGTATATTACCAATCTATCACTTAGCAAACGATAAGTATACAGACGAGTTTAATGTTGAAAAAGAAATCAAAGGCTCACAAGGACTTACATTAAATGGAAATGTTTTCTTAGATTATGAAGTGAATAATAAAAACATTATTCAGCTTAATTTCGGAATGCCATTTATTGTTAGAGACTCACGTCCAGACGGGTTGACGAGAAGTTTTGTTGCTAATCTAGAATACAGCGTTAATTTTTAACTGTCGTTAGCAAGAGAAACCATACTTGTGTTCAGGTCCGATTAATCAAAACGCACCAAAATAAAACTAAAAACAGCCTTGACGCATCCCTAGCAATATGCTAAAAATTGATGCTCAAGGCTGTTTTCGTGGAGCTGGAGGGGTTCGAACCCTCGTCCAAACAAGGAACCAATTGGCTTTCTACATGCTTATCTTTCCTTAATTTTCGGGCTTAAGCAGGTGGAAAGAAACCAACCTAAACCTTATCCCCTTAATTTTCGCGTAGGAACCGGGGAGCATCCTGCACTAGCCCATTTGTTTTGAAGCCTCAAACCGGAGTTCCAATGGGCGAGGCCCTCCGTGAGACTACTCGTCGCGTCAACCTAGTTGACGAGATTAAGCCATAAGTACCTGGTACTTATTAGGCAGCGAGTGCGTAATTGTTATTTTCGCCGTTTAGCGATTTGAGGTCTGGGATTAACGAGCCAGCGTCTCAACGCTCGACATGCTTACCAATCCATTCTTCTTGCTGTCAAAACCAAGGTCAGCCCCATGAATTGGAGTTGCAAAGATACGAAAATATAAATGCAAGTCAAACAAGCCTTTTGGCTAAAATACTATTTGCATTTCGAATAGTAGCTCTGCTTATTTCTTTACAGGTTTTATCAGAAGTGTGCTTACAAAAGCAACGGTTAATGCCACAATAAAGGTTAACAGCCTCGATGTAATTACCTTGTCGAGGCCACTGCTAATCCAGATAACGGTAAATGTAAGCCCCGATAGTATGGTAATAATGGCAGCAATGCCATGATACCTTTTCCAGAAGAGCGTTAGTAAAATTACCACCGAAAAGGTTCCGCCAATGCCAGCCCAAACGTAGCTAACCAGCGAGTATATAAGGTTAGTTTTGCCAAAATAGGCTATTGAGAGCGCAATAATTGCCAGCAGTGCGGTCATAACCCGCGAAACGATTAGCGCTCGTTTTTTAAAAAATTCTTTTCCGAAAAGGGGTTGCAATAAATTTTCGGTAAGCTCAGTTGCCGATAGAATAAGCAACGAATCGGCAGTCGATATCATGGCTGCTATGGCACCTGTAATTAGTATTGCGGCAATTACAGGCGGAAAGATGGCTAGTAATACCGATGGCATAACAAATTCCTGATCGGCCAATCCGGTGGGACCGAAAATGGCAAGGCCAATCCATCCAATACAGAGCGCACCAATGTAAGCTATAACCGTCCAAACAATTCCAACATTTCGTGCGCGTTTAGCTTGTTTAGCATCCTTAATGGCCATAAAGCGCATGCTTAGCTGAGGCTGCCCGCCAAGGTATCCGAAAAACCAGCTAAATCCTCCAACAAGTGCAATTCCGGCTGTAAAACCACGTAATCCACCAGTTAATGACCCATACTCGCTACCAGCCATGGTAAACGCTTGCGAAATGGTAGGAGCAAATACATCGGCGTTATTGGCAAGGTAGATAAAGCCAACTATAGGCCCAACCACCAAGGTAATTATCATCATTATTGCCTGTACAACATCGGTATAAACAACGCTCATAAACCCACCATAAATTGTGTATGGAACAATTATGGCAGCAGTTATAATCATACCCATTTTGGGATCAATCCCAAACATGGTATTTAATGTTTTGCCTCCGCCTAAGAACTGTGCTCCAACATAGAAAAAGAAAAAGAATACGATTGTTGCACTTCCTATTATCCGAATCCAGCTACCAACCTCGCCGTGCTTACGGGCAATAAACTCGGTAAAGGTATTTACATTGAACTTTTCAGCCTCATCGCGAAGTCGCCAAGCGATAAGCGCCCATGTGGTAATAATACCTGCAACGCATCCTAAGGCAGTCCATATTTCAAGTAGTCCGGTGGCATAAGCGGCACCAGGTAATCCCAAAAGAGCCCACGACGATTCGCCTGTGGCCCGTTCCGATAGCGCTGCTACCCAACCGGGTAGCTTGCGACCTGCAATGGCATAGTCGGAGCTGCTCTTCACTTTTCGGCCCTGATAAACTCCCCATGCAATAAGCAGCGTGAGGTAGGCAATCATTACAATAAATAGCTGGGTGTTCTGTATGTCCATTTACTTATTTTTCGAACTAAGATAAAAAATATCCTTTCTACTTCAATGGTTGTTTGGAGTTTATTAACTCATTTGCTGAATGTTTCTTGGAAGAGATTGACGCTATGCAATTTTCTTAGGGCTATACAAATGCGATATAGCAACCGATGGCCATTTTTTTTACTAATTCATCTGCAAATACAATAAAACCTTATTGTACAATAAGCTTTTTGGAGTAGTAAGCACCTTCGTTTTCTCGGAATTGAAGAATATATAAACCGCCTTGAATGTTTGTGGGTATGGGAATGATTTGGGTACCCTGTAAGCCCTCCCATGAATATTGTACAACGCCAAGGTAGTTTACCAACCTAATGGTATACGCTCTATTGTTTATAGGTTCAATGCTTATGGTGTTACCCCTTTTAACAGGGTTAGGGAAAATGGTGAACGAATTACTGCGAATGCTCTGTGCTGATGTAATATTTAAGGGATTTCCCCATACCTCATCGCCCTTTTTGTAGTATACCAAACCTGACGAACTACTGGAATAATCGCTTTCAAATTGTTGACCCAAATAACCCAAGCCCTCACCATAACCATGCGATTGGTAGCTGCTATGCTTTACTGCCCAAATTATTCGCCAGCAGGGCGAGTTATCCTCTTCAAGTTCAATGTGAGGTTGCAATTCCGGAATAATTCTAATCCTACCACTTGAGTGTGTATACTGTGCGTAATGGCGATGTTCTGCTTCGCTAACGTAGGCTTGCTCAGGAAAGTAGTAAAGCGTATCGGCAATTCTATATTGTGATGAAGAAGCGTACTCGCTATAGGTTACCGTAGGCTCGGGGTTTGCATAATCGCCCACCTCTTTTCGCTTAACGTTATTCCATGTGTAGTAAATTGAATCGCTATTGTTCGAAAGTTCCTTGCCGGTAACTATCGAAATCTGTTTTGTGTTCTCATAGGAATAGTACTCCGTGCCCCATGCTTCCGAAGAGGAAGATGAGTAGTGAAACTCATCGCCAATTTCGAAATTGTAAATTGAAACATTTGAAATAGCGTTTTTGCCAACGCTCGGATTTGTTAGGCCAATTAGCGAGTAGCTACCAAAGCTAATGTCGTAATTTCCCCATAGGTAGGGTTTACTATGCTGATCGAAAAGATTGCGAAACGGGAAAAGGGTAACAAATCCTAACGAATCGCTGATAATTACTTCAAGGTCATTGGGGTAGCTTGGGTGGGGATCGCCTTGCTGGTTTGTCCGCTTAAACGATATATACTTAAGCAAACTTGTTACACCGTATACCTCGGCACTCTTAACTGAATCTACAGTTGCCCAAAGGTAATCGTCGTTTGAAAAGGTATGGAAAACCCATGATGTACCAACTTCGGCGTTTGGCCAAAGTGTTAGCGTATCGTTTAAATAGTTAAACAGAAGGTATCGGTCATCGCTCTTTTTAATTGCCTTTGGGCCAATCCACGAAGGGCCGTTGGGCAAAACGCATTCGTCTTCGCCGCTACCATAGCCTGTAGCATTCTGGTAATCCCACGTTTTGTATAGATGGTATGTTGTATCGGTATCTTCAACGGTAACAGAATCTACCTTAATGGAGAAAATTTGTGACCCACCATCTTTTACATAAAACGGGGTTCTGCCTATTACTATGGGATTGAAATTTTGGCTATGCACAGCGCTTGCGCTTGCTAATACTATTAGTGCTAGTAAAAGCCTTTTGGTTCGTTTCGCTTTAAACATATTTCAACAGATAGATTCGTGTTGAAATTTACTGTTTATATGCAAAAAAATCAACTTTTAACCTAAGTTTTTTATAGATTCAAACATGATTAGCCTTTGCGCCAGCTGTACTCGGCCTTTCTGAGCCGATCCATTATTGCTTTTCCAATTCCAGTCTCGCTAACCTCTTCGGCAATAATTGTTTCTATCTGGTTGTCGTCTTCAAAGGTGTGCATTGCCTCGAACAGCTGAACAGCGTAGTCTCTCAAATCGTTTTGGGTTGATACCCTTATGATATTTGTAAACCCTTCATCGAGCTCACCGGTAAACGAAATTAGTCCTGCTTTGCTTTTATTGATATTCAATAGTGTGTTTTTGCTGGCAATGAGCATTCGTTTTTTTGGGCTATAGTGTGATTTGAGCATGCCGGGCGCTACCATTTCTTCGGTTTTTCTCGACTTATCGAAAGGGATAACTGCTTCGAGTTCTTCTTGGGTGATTACTCCGCTACGGAGCATTTGAAAGCCGCTATTGGTAAGCCTAATTATTGTCGATTCGATTCCTACGGTAGTTTTGCCCCCGTCAATAATGTGGTCAACATTCGGGAGCTGCTTTCTTACATGTTGCGCTGTGGTTGGGCTAATTCGCCCAAATTTATTTGCGCTTGGAGCGGCAATGGGGCATTTTGATGCGGAAATGAGGTCGAGTGCAATTTGGTTAGCGGGCATGCGAATACCTACGGTTGGCAAACCCGACGTAACAATATCGGGCACTAAGGTGCTTTTGGGCAGTACCATGGTTAGTGGGCCTGGCCAAAACCGTTCGGCTAATTTGTAAATCCTATCATCGGGTTGTAAAACAAGTCTTTGCAAATCGTTTAAATTGGCAATGTGTACAATAAGAGGATCAAAGGTTGGACGCTCCTTAAGCTCAAAAATTTTGGCTACGGCAAAAGGATTTAACGCATCGGCTCCCAAACCATAAACCGTTTCGGTTGGGAATGCAACCAGCTTGCCTTCCTGTATGTATTTTGCCCCTATTTGGATACTATCTTTAATTTGCATGTTTTTCCCCTTTTACAAATTGATATAAAAACAGTAAACTTCCCGCTAAGCTCATAAATCCGGATAGAGCAATTGCAGAAATAAATGCTCCTGAAGTATCAAAAAGCCATCCACCCAAAAACGGGCCTGCAATGCCTGCTATTGCATACCCAAGAAAAACGAATGGATAAACTTTGCCTAAATTACTTAGCCCAAATACATGAGCCGTTTCCTTTGCAAAAAGCACAAAATTCCCTCCAAAGCCAAATCCGATTAGGAATGCGATAAACAGATATGAAATGCTCGATAGGGCAACAATATTAAGCATAAAAATGGAAATTGACTGAACGAGGAGTGCCAAAAAAATACTAATACTTGCTCCAATATAGTCGGCAATGAACCCCCAGGAAATCCTACCTAAAAAATTTGCAACAGCAAAAACCGAAATGCCTAAAACCAGTGTGTGCGCGTTAATGCTACTTTGCCCACCAATAACTTTCAGGTTCCCAATTACTAGCAATCCGGCAAAAGTTCCTAGAAAAATCCCAACAAACAGCTTTTTAAATACCTTATGCTTTAGCTGTTCTTTAATATCAATTTTCGGTTTTTTAAGGCTTCTAGATTTGTGGCGAATAAAATTGGAGAACAGTAAAATTAGGGCTCCATATGTTACACCAATAATTGCAAAAAGCTGCAACACATTATTCCCGTTTAGTAAAATTTGCTCCGATAAATAGGACATAAGCACTGCACCTAAACCAAACCCTGCGGCAATAATCCCTGTAATTAGCCCTTTTTTATTGGGGAACCACTGAACTGGGGTTGTTAACGCTACCCAATAGCCAAAACCTGTTGCAATACCTGTAACCAGTCCTACACCCAAAAACATGTGGATAAAACTACCACCAGAGCGACTTGCAATGAGGTTGCCTAAAAAAAATAAAGCGCCCGAAATGTAAGCCAAATAACGGGCTTTAACCTTCTCGCCAATTTGTCCCACAAAAACCATGGTTACGGGAAAAACAGCTATGATTGCTCCAAAAATAATTTGCGATTGCGATGCCGAAAACCCAAAGTTATTAATTAGTTCCGATGCTATTATACTCCAGGCGTAAACGCTTCCAAGGCAAAGCATAATTATAAACGAAGCAATAACGGTTAGGTATTTCATCATACAATTTACTTCTTCAGGTTTTCGGATTTCTTAATAACCTGATTTTTTAGCTCCTGTTTGTACTCAACAATTTTTGTTCGTACCGATTTATCGCCAGACGAAACTATTTGCGCAGCAAGAATTCCAGCATTTTTTGCACCATTAAGCGCCACAGTTGCCACCGGAACCCCTCCCGGCATTTGTAGGATTGAAAGAACAGAATCCCATCCATCGATGGAATTGCTCGATTTTATGGGAACGCCAATTACAGGCAGAGGTGAAATAGCGGCAACCATGCCCGGCAAATGAGCCGCTCCGCCTGCACCAGCAATTATTACCTCAATTCCTCTATTATGTGCATTCGATGCAAAATCGAATAGCTTTTCGGGGGTTCGGTGGGCCGATACGATATCAATTTCGTAACTTATTCCATAGCTATCGAGCATTTCGGCTGCTTGTTTCATTATGGGTAAATCCGAGTCGGAGCCCATTACTATGCTTACACGCGTTGTTTCCATGATTTAACTTTTATCAGCTGTTTTACTTTCTCGGCTTTTTTTAGTGCATATTCCAATGTTGATGACATAATTGTAACATGTCCCATTTTACGGAAGGGTTTGGTAATCTTTTTTCCGTATAGATGAATTTTAACGCCGTCAATTGCCATGCTTTCGGTTAACCCTTCGTAAACTACTGGGCCTTCGTGGTTGTCCTCGCCTAAAATATTTAGCATAACCGATGGCAGCTTTAGCTTTGTGCTGCCAAGCGGCAAGTTAAGAATAGCACGCAAATGCTGCTCAAACTGCGATGTTATTATGCTCTCAATGGTATGATGACCGCTATTGTGCGGACGAGGTGCCATTTCGTTAACAACAACATCTCCTTGGGCGTTTATAAAGAACTCAACAGCAAGCAGCCCTTCCATATTGAGCAGTTCAACTATTTCGCTCGCAAAACTAATCGCTTTTTCAGATTGCTCAACGGTTATTGACGATGGGCATAAAAGCTTATCTACCAGGTTTGCCGTATTGTCGAATACCATTTCAACAACGGGATAGCATTTAACCTCACCCTTGCCGTTTCGGGCAGCAATAACCGAAATCTCTTTGCTTATTTCAACCTTGTCTTCAACTACTGAAGCGCCCGGAAGTAGCTTTGGCAGATCGGTGGCGCTGCTAATTACCGCTACGCCTCGTCCATCGTAGCCTCCTTTTCGTAATTTTTGAACGAAGGGAAACTGAATGGCTCCATTCTCAATGGCCTTTACAATTGATTCGGCCGAGTCGTATAAGCTAAATTTTGAAGTGGGTATTCCGTTCTTACGGTAGAACTCTTTTTGCAATCCTTTATCCTGAATTAGCTCCAGTATTTCGGGGTCGGGAACAACCCTATGCCCCTCCGATTTAAGCTTTTTCAAAGCTTGAATATTCACATTTTCGAGTTCAAAGGTTAGCACATCAACCAGCTTCCCGAATTGATATACGGCTTCAAAATCTAAATTACTGCCCTTAACGAATGTTGAGGCAATACTCCGAGCGGGACAATTCTCATCGTTATCCATAACATACGACTCAATATCCCATTTGCTAGCTTCTTGTATAAGCATCTTTCCTAGCTGACCGCCAGCAATAATCCCAAGCTTTAAGTTTGATGTTACCAACCGTTCCATTTAGCTATGTTTATAAATTAGTTATGCAATTGTGTTAACCATAAATTGGGGAGAATTGTTTTAGGATATTGGTTTTTTGTTATGTTGGCTTATAGCTAGGCATTATAACTATTCAAACGTCCATTTATCTGCGTATATACCATGTATATAATCCATTTCGTATTTAACGACATATAGTTCGTCGATACCTGAGTTAAAATTAATATGATAGACATATGGTTTTATGCCATAATTTTTAAATTCTTGAAGTATCATTTTGTTCTTTGCAATAAAGTGTCGGGAAATTGCAATATTCCGAATTCCTTTTTCCGCCATTTTTTCAATTTCAGCCTTTGTTATTCCATTTATTAACGATTGAGAAGGCATAGGAGATAAGATGCCAGCATTTAATCCTTCGTTAACAGCTTTTTCGCTAAATAGCTCCATTATCAACCTGCTTTTATCAATGAATAATTCTGAAAAAGAAATTGGGTCATTTACTTTGTCTGTAACTAAAATTGCATCGGGATGAATTTTGAACCATTCGTTGATAGAATCCATATCAAGCGGTGTGTATTTGCCATAAATCTTTTGGGATAGAAATTGTTCTTGTGAAACCGGTATCTCGCCAATGTAGTTTGTTATCTTAGCCCAATGTTTCCAGTCGTGTGCTGCAACAAACTTTCCATCACTTGTTAGTATTATATCAAGTTCAAAAAGCCTAAATCCTCTATCATAGTTTAAATCAAGAGATTCTTTTGAGTTAGTATATCTATTCCCATCTATTTCACCGCCAGCATGAGCAATAAACCTAGAAGTATCCTTTTTATAATCATTAAAGTTTTTTGAAATATTGCTTGAGTTAAACCTATCTATCTCTGAATTTATAATACCATTTGTATTAATTTCGGTTAAGCTAAGTATGTTTTCTTTAATAAACTTTTCTTTGTCGTCATGTATATAATCTGTCAAAAATTTAATGTTATGTTCAACTTTAGATGCATCAAGAATAAATTTTGGTAAATCAATCTGATAAATATCATTATGCTCAGCATCAATCTCACTTGAATTTGTAATTATATACAACCCTCTTTCTCCAGTTTCACTGAACATTGAAGGATCTCCCATTTTTAAATGGTCAGGGAATAAAATTACAGCTGTGTTTTTTAAAACATCTTTTTTGATTAAAAACGAAATGAAATCTCCAATTAAATAATCTAAAGAAGCAACAGTAAATTCTAATTCTGAATTTTGTGGAGATATAACTGACTCCATTCTTTTGTCGTAAATACCATTTGGAAAATGTGTGTCTGTTGTTGATATGAATAGGGCAAAAGGGGATTCAGATTCCTTGACTTTTTCAATCTCTTCTTTTGCAATGTGAAATAAATCCTTATCTCTTATTCCATAGCGGCTTTTGTGCCTTAATTTATCAGCATTTTTATAGTCAATAATTTTTTCAAACTTTAGGATGCTCAGCATTTCTTTAACCCCTGAATGGTCGGTATTGCCATTTAGGTATATAGTTGTATAGTTTGCTTTATTCAATGCATGGGAAATGCTTGTAATGCTTGAATGGTATGCCGTCTGAAAAATGCTATTTCCATGTACTCCAAAATAAGCGGGAAATCCTGTTAAGTAGGTATAGAGGGAGCCACTTGTCCAACCGCTTCCGCTATTTTGCATCATGTCGTAATAGTGCCACTGGTCTTTTAAATTTAGAAGGTTTGGAGTTAGATGAGCAAAACTAGTATCTAAAAAAGCACGTTCTATAGACTCCATTGAAATTACAATAATATTTTTACCAGCTTTGCATTCCACTTTTTCTGGTGTAATGTAGTCAGACATATTATGCTTTTTAAGAATCGTTCTAAAACTTTTTACATCCTTATAAGTAAGTAATGGTAATAAAGTTTTGCTATCATCAATAAAATTACTCTTAAAGACTATAATTGCAGGTAACAGTATTAAGCACAAATACCTTACGAGCCTCAGAAATGAATACTTATGAATTTTTTTAAAGTAATTTGCTAGTACACTAAATAACAAATATGAATAAAAGTTGATGATTATAAGTATTACAAAAGCAATTGCCCCAATAATTATTTGGGGAACAAATAAATTGTGTAGCCCAACAATACCTCTTAAATTGAAATGCACATAAAATTGATAACCTACAAAAGATTGGGTAAAAAATAGTGATAGTGCTTGAGCGATTAAAAAAAATGATGACAGTACAGCAAATAAAACTCTTAATATGCTTTTTCTAATAAATGAATTTAAAAAAAAGAATAGAAGTAAAAACATGGTTAATACCATGTAATCGTTCTTATCGCCAATTTGGTTAATAAATTCCATCATGATATTAATTTTTCTAACATATACTAACCCAAATTCTCCTCCAGTCCCTTCATGGTAAGCTGAATGCGCTTACGCGCAATGTCAACCTCTAGCACTTTAACCATTACATGCTGGTGAAGTTTAACAATATCGTTGGGGTTCGATACAAACCTATCGGCCATTTGTGAGATGTGTACTAGCCCATCTTGTTTAACACCAACATCTACAAAGGCGCCAAAGTTGGTTATGTTGGTTACAATTCCGGGCAAAACCATTCCAACCTTTAAGTCGTCGATTGAATAAACCCCTTCGGCAAACTCAAAAACTTTTATTCCTTGGCGTGGGTCGCGCCCTGGTTTTGCAAGCTCGTTCATAATATCCTTAAGGGTGGGTAGACCGATGGCGCTTGTTACGTATTTTTTTATGTCGATCTTTTTTCTCAGCTCTTCGTCTTTTAGCAAATCGGCAACGGTGCAGCTTAAGTCATTGGCCATTTGCTCAACCACATGGTAGCTTTCGGGGTGAACGGCGCTATTGTCGAGCGGATTTTTCACGTTGGCAATCCGAAGAAATCCGGCGCATTGCTCAAAGGCTTTATCGCCTAACCGAGGTACTTTTTTTAGCTGAGTGCGGCTGATGAAATCGCCGTTTTCGCGGCGAAAATCAACAATGTTTTTGGCTAGCTGGGGGCCAAGTCCGGAGATGTAGGTGAGCAAATGCTTGCTCGCGGTATTGAGGTTAACGCCCACATGGTTAACGCAGCTTTCAACAACGGTATCGAGTCCGTGCTTTAGCTTGTTTTGGTCAACGTCGTGTTGGTATTGCCCAACGCCAATTGATTTAGGATCAATTTTAACCAGCTCTGCCAACGGATCCATTAACCTGCGCCCGATGGATGCCGCACCCCGAACGGTAACATCGTACTCAGGAAATTCCTCGCGGGCAACTGCCGATGCGGAATAGATTGATGCACCATCCTCGCTTACCACAAAAACACGTACATCGCGGTTAAAGCGTATGCGCTTAACAAACGATTCGGTTTCGCGGCTGGCAGTGCCGTTACCAATGGCAATGGCATCAATTTTATAGGTTTCAACCAGTGCGGAGACTTTGCTCATGGCCTTACCCGTTTCGTTTTGCGGAGCGTGGGGGTAAATGGTTTCGTTATGTATTAGGTTTCCCTGCGAGTCGAGGCAAACTAGCTTACATCCGGTGCGGTAGCCAGGGTCAATGGCCAGCACATTTTTTTGGCCTAAGGGTGCTGCAAGCAGAAGCTGACGCAGGTTATCGGCAAAAACGCGAATGGCCTCATCGTCGGCTTTTGCCTTTAGCTCCGAGGTGAACTCGTTTTCAATGCTAGGCTCAATAAGCCTTTTGTAGCTATCCTCAATGGCAAAGTCAACCTGATCGGCCGATGCATTATCGAATTTTACAAATGCTGCTGAGAGATCGTCAAGAACATCATCGGCATTAGGTGCAATAGATACCTTTAGAAATCCTTCGGTTTGCCCTCTGCGCATTGCCAAAAACCTGTGCGAAGCGCATTTGTTTACAAGCTCGTCCCAGGCAAAGTAATCGGAGTACTTTACGCCTTCGGTTTCCTTCCCTTTAACCACCTTCGATTTAATTATAGCGCTTCGCTTAAAATGCCTGCGTACTATGTTTCTTGCCCTTTCGTTTTCGCTAATCCATTCGGCAATAATATCGCGTGCACCAGCTAGCGCATCCTCAATGGTTGGTACCTCGTCGGTTACGAAGCGTTCAGCAACTCCGTTGATGTTTTGCTCGTGCTGTTTCATAACAATTTCGGCGAGAGGTTCTAGTCCTTTCTCCCTGGCAATGGTTGCCTTTGTTCGGCGTTTTGGTTTGTAGGGGAGGTATATGTCCTCCAGCTCAATAGGATCGTAGCAATCTTCAATACGCTTTCTGAGCTCATCGGTAAGCTTCCCTTGCTCTTCAATGGTCGAAAGAACTGTTTCCTTTCGCTTGGCAAGCTCTTCGAGCTTGTTTAATTTATCGCGAATATCGGTAATTTGAACTTCATCGAGGCTACCGGTTTGCTCTTTTCTATATCGACTGATAAACGGAACGGTTGCGCCATCCTCTAAGAGTTTAACCGTGTTTGTAACCTGTTTCAAGCTAATATTTAGCTCGTTTGAGATGATTTGCGCGTTGATTTTTTTTTGATCCAGCATTAATCTGATCGGTATTATTATAAAAATGTGCTAACTTTAATCGGTATAATTTGATTGTCAAAAATAGCAATAAGCCCAGATAACTCTATGATTAGGTCTTCGGTTTTTCGAATATTAGCTGTTTTTTTTCTGCTTATCCATTGCTTTACAGGTAATAGCATTGCTTTTGCTAGCTCTAAAGTTCAAGCTCCTCATAACGTTATTATTATCAACTCCTACCATCAAGGGCTTAGCTGGACCGATAGCTTGAACATGGGAATAAACAAAGTGCTATTGGAATCGGGACTCGATATTGAAGTGTATACCGAGTATCTGGATGTGAAACGGTTCACTAAAAGCAATGTAACTAATTGTTGCTATAGCTGTTTCAAGCAAAAATATGCTAAAGTTCAGTTTGATTTGGTTTTTGTTACCGATAACGATGCTTTAAACTTTATGGAGCAATATGCCGATTCGATTTTTCCCGGTACGCCAGTAGTTTTTTGTGGAGTAAACGATCGGAACAACTTTAAGAAAGGCTATACTGGTATTATTGAAGAGGTGGATATTAAAGGTAATATTGAACTTATTGAAATCATACATAAAGATATTAAAACGCTAAACGTTGTTGTTGACAGAACTACAACGGGCAGTATTCTGCACAATCGGTTGGTTGAACTTTACAAGAATAATGAATTTCCATTTGAGCTCAATATTTTAAGCGATTATACCATTGAAGGATTAAGGCAAAAGGCTTTAACTTTTGGCAACGGCGATATTTTGCTTTTCTTACTTTTTAACGTTGACAGCCAAGGAACGTATTTTACATATGAGGATGCGCTAATTGCAATTGGCGAAAATTGCAACGTACCAATTTATGGGCCATGGGATTTTTACCTTGACAACGGAATTGTTGGAGGTAAAATTATTAGGGGGAATATTCACGGAAGGTTAGCAGGTGAAATTGTCGTTAGCATTCTCAATGGAGAAGATGTAAACAGCATTAAGCCAGTTGTTGGCCCATCTTTATTCGCATTTAACCATCATATTGTAAAACAGCACGCCATAAGCAAAAGGCTTCTTCCAAAACCAAGGTTTATACATAATTCTCCATATCAGTTCTTTCGCGAGAACATTAAGCTCTTTTTCTCATTTGCATTTGTTGTTATCGTGCTGCTCGTTATAATCCTTCTGCTTTGGTCAATTAGTCGACTTAGGCGTAAAAGGCTTAGCACCGAACGATTATACTCCGAACAGCTAAACGAGCAAAATGTAATGCTCGAAGAAGCAAAGGAAAAAGCCGATGAGAGCAATAGGCTTAAAAGCGCATTTTTAGCCAATATGAGTCACGAAATTCGTACACCAATGAATGGGATTGTGGGCTTTGCAAGCCTGCTTAAGGTTCGACAAGATTTGCCAAAGGAGAAGGTGGCGCATTACGTAAATATCATTAACGATAACTCAAAGGTATTACTCAATCTGATTAATGATATTATTGATATTTCGAAAATTGAGGCCAACCAACTCGATATAAAGCAGGAGCCCCACGACATTAACAAGCTTATAAACGAGCTTTACGCTACCTATTGCTCCGAGAAGCACCGCTTAAAAAAGGATAGCGTTGAGGTGCGCTTCAACATCCCATTTGAGCACCAAGAGATGGTTGTACTAACCGACGTTGAAAGGTTACGCCAGGTTTTGGCTAACCTATTAAATAACGCCCTTAAGTTCACCGATGAAGGTACTGTAGAGTTTGGCTACAAGCTCAATGACAATACACTATATTTCTTTGTGGAGGATACAGGTATTGGTGTTCAGGACGAAAAGGTTAGCCAAATATTTGAACGATTCCGACAGGTAGACGAATCGAACTCTCGGTCCTACGGAGGCTCTGGTTTAGGGCTGGCAATTAGCAAAGGGATAGTATCAAAAATGAATGGCGAAATTGGCGTGAAAAGCCAAAAAGGAAATGGTTCTCATTTCTGGTTTAAAATTCCCTATGTGCCAGTAGGTAACAACGATAAGCAGAGCAGTAATGCTAAGGATGAATTTGATTGTCCTAATTTCGCAGGTAAGACCATACTAGCAGTTGACGATGTTGAGGAATCGCTATTGCTTCTTAACGAGATGGTTGAGCCCACGGGGGCAACTTTTATTGGCGTTAATAGTTCCCAAGAGGCAATTGAGCAATGCCGTTCGAATAACAGAATTGACCTGGTGTTGATGGATTTACAACTTCCAAATATCAACGGATACGAAGCCACACGTATTATTAAGAATTTTAGGCCTTTGCTGCCAATAATTGCCCAAACCGCAAATGCTATGTCCAACGATAGAGAGTTGGCCCTAGATGCTGGGTGCGACGATTACATTCCTAAACCTATAGGAATTGCAAAATTCTTTAGCATTTTACAAAAGCATCTATAGATAATTAGTCAAGACATAATTAGGAGTTGTTGGTAGTTTGATCGATTTAAACAATTCCATACTTTTTAATGTGAGGTAATTTTCGTAATGTTGTATTTGTAACCTAAAATTTTCTCCATGAAAAATTTCATAACCCTTTTGCTTTCATCAGTTTTAGCCGTTGCTACGTTCGCTCAACACGATGCAGTTGTTCCTGTTAATTCAGATGTTTCGCACGTTAAGCTATACATTGGCGGAGCGCAGGTAACGCGCACCGCAAGCATTTCCATTGGTAAGGGTACTACCAAGCTTGTGGTTAAAAACCTACCAAACACAATCGATGCATCAACCTTTACCGTTGAGGGCAAAGGCGATTTTACCATACTCTCAATTATGGAGGGATATTCAAATCAGGCACAAAACCTACCCAACGAAGCCAAGCCGATAAAGGATAGCCTAACCCTTTTGCTCACGCAAAAGGAGGATATTGAGAATGCCCAACTTATACTAAGCGAAGAAGAGAATTTTTTAAACCTCAACCGCACCATTGGCGGTAAAGAAACCGGAATAACAGCAGCCGAGCTGAAGCAAATCCACGAGTTTTACAAAAGTAGATATGCTAGCGTTAAAAAGGAGCAGCTTGCCAATAGGCGTAAACTAACCGATTTGAGCAAAGAGATAGAACGGTTAAAGGCTCGCTTGTATCCGTTCACTGCCGATAGGGTTTCGTTAAACCAACAGCTTGAAATTGTTGTTATGGCCAGCAAAGCGGTTAGCGGAAGCATGAAGATTTCGTACTACACATCGGCAGCCGGATGGCAGCCAGTTTACGACATTAGAGCAGAGGGTTTTGCTAAGCCTATTGATTTAATCCTTAAGGCTTCAGCAACAAACGGAACAGGCGAAAATTGGAAAAATGTGCGGTTTACTTTTAGTACCGGAAGTCCTGTTTTAGGAGCCACACCTCCAGTGATAAATCCATGGTTTTTAAGGCCTATTCAACCTCCTCGTCCCGTGGCAGCACCCATGTCGCTATCGCGTTCAAAAATGGCCGAAGAGATTGCATACGAGAGTATGGATTACGATGAAAGGCAGCTCGCAGGTTCATCGGCCGATTTTTCGGTTAGGCAAGAGGCCATGCTTGCAACCGACTACGATATACCAATTGCATATAGCCTAGCAACAGGCAAAGATCCGCTTACCGTTGAGGTTGAGAAAACTAGCCTTAAGGCAAACTTTGAGCATACTGCAACCCCAAAGCTATCAGCTTATGCTTTTATTGTTGCCAAAATTCCAAACACCGAAGGGTTAGCCCTATTAAATGCTAAAGCATCCATATACCTCGATGGCGCTTATACTGGCTCGGCTTACATTTCACCCGGAATGGTTTCCGATACTATTACCCTTCCAATTGGTGTTGATAATGGAGTTCTGGTTAAAAGAACAAGAGTAAAGGAGTTCACATCGCGAAAGGTAATTGGTAGCAAGGTTACCGAAACCATTGGCTGGCAGCTCGAAGTTTCTAACAAGCGCTCAAGCGCTATAACTTTAGTCCTCAAGGATCAAGTTCCAGTTTCAACCGATAAAAGCATTCAGGTTAAACCCGACGAGCTTAGCGGTGGAACAATTGATGAGAGCACAGGCATAATAACATGGAATGTTAAACTCGACGCAGGCAAAAATAAAAACTTGAAGTTTACCTATAGCGTTGAATACCCTAAGGATAAGCACATTGTTTTAGAGTAGGATTAAACCTTTACATGGGTAATTAGGTCAATTAAATGGTATATTTTTAACAATACCAACATTTAGGTATTGTGTGAACCGTTTAACAGTTGCATCTTTGTACCCATGAAAGAAATCAGCCTGATATGTGCGCTTAAAAAGTATATTGCCATCTTCTCCTTGGCAATTATTGGGGCATTAGTCCTCAATAATGTACTTTTTGTACATATACACAGGCTCGATGATGGCAAAATAGTTGTGCATGCTCACCCATTTAGCAAAGCTGCTCAGCAAGAAAATCCGCAACAACAGCATAAGCATACAAAGGTTGAAATTCTCGTTTTCGATAGTTTACTTCTCCTTTTTACCTTTTGTGCAGTTCAGTTAGTTCGAGCAATTTATCGTAATGTAAATATCAACTTTCTTCAGTATTCCTATTCTCTTCTCGAAAATTCGCCAAGAGAAATTACCAATAAAGCACCTCCCTACTCTCATTACTAAAAGGTAAACCATTCTTCTTTGTTTTTTAAGTTAAGCTAATGCATTATCTGCATTATTAATTAATCTGTTTAATATCTTTTTTTAATGAGAACGTTACTTTCTTTTAGCCTTTTTGTATTGCTACTTATTTCATCGGCCTTTGCGCAAAAGCGAACAGATGCTCACCTTATTGGTCACGTTTTAAATGGCGGTGAACATATACCCTTTGCCAATGTGTACCTTAAGGGTACAACCATAGGAACATCAACCGATGAAACTGGGCACTACCGTATGATAAATTTACCCGAGGGAACCTTTACTGTTGTGGCAACAGCCATTGGTTACAAGCCAGCCGAGAAGGAGGTTACCATTGTAGCCGGTAAAACCGCAGAAGTTAACTTTAAAATGTCCGAAGATGCCATTGGCCTCGAAGAGGTTGTTATCACGGGCGACCGAAACGAGCAAAGTAGGCGCGAATCGTCGGTTGTGGTAAATACTGTATCGCCAAAAACGTTTACTATGACCCAATCGGTAATTCTAGGTGAGGGTCTAAATTTCACTCCTGGCCTTCGCATGGAGAATAACTGCCAAAACTGTGGGTTTACGCAGCTGCGCATGAACGGCTTGGAAGGGCCATACTCGCAAATACTTATTAATAGTCGTCCAATTTTTAGCGGTTTGGCAGGTGTTTACGGGCTCGAACTTATTCCCTCAAACATGGTCGACAGGGTTGAGGTTATCCGTGGTGGCGGTTCGGCGCTTTACGGTAGCAATGCTATTGCTGGTACGGTAAACCTAATCCTTAAAGATCCAATTAACAACTCGTACGAGTTTGGCCTAAACAGTATGCTTTCGGGCGTTGGAATGGATTTGGTTCCATCGCTAATTCCCGATAATACGGCTAACTTTAGCGCAACAGCAGTTTCGTCCGATATTAAAACGGGGTTAGCCGTGTTTGGTTTTGTTCGCAATCGAAATCCTTTCGATGCCAATAACGATGGTTTCTCAGAACTTTCATCAATTGAAAACACCAGCGTTGGAGCCAGAGCTTTCCATAGGTTTGGCCATAGGAGCAAGCTAAGCGTCGATTTCTTTAATATTCGCGAGGATAGGAGAGGTGGTGATAGGCATGAGTATCCGTTACACGAATCGAATATTGCTGAAGCAGTAAACCATAGCATCACAACAGGTGCTGTAACCTACGATCAGTTTTTCCGCGAGAGCGATGTTTTATCCGTTTTTGCATCTACTCAGCATGTTAATCGCGATTCGTATTACGGAGCCAATAAATCGTTAAGCGATTATGGTGAAACTACCGATTTAACCTACGTAATGGGCGCACAATACAAAATGCAGCTAAACGGTACGGGCATTATTTTTGGTGTCGAGAATCAGGGAGGTAACCTAAAAGATGTTAAGCTTGGATATCCTGATTATGAGAATGCCGAGCTAATTGGTGACGAGCTGGTTATTCCGCACACAAATAATACAATTGTTGCCGATCAGCAGCAGAGCAATACGGGTATATTCACGCAGCTTGAATACTCGCATAAGCATTTTAAAACAACCGCAGGTCTGCGTTACGACAGGTACAGCATTTCCGATATTACTAAGCCCGATAACGATATTACAGGTAATGTGCTTAGCCCAAGGGTTACCCTTATGTACGATATAAACCACAGCTTGCAGCTGCGTACCAGTTATGCAAAAGGCTATCGAGCTCCCCAAATTTTCGATGAGGACTTACACATTGAAACATCTACAGCCCGAAAGGTAATCCATGTAAATGATCCAGACTTGATACAGGAAACGAGTCATAGCTTCATGGCTTCGGCCGATTATAGTCACTTTTTTGGCGAAATAGCCACCAGTCTGCTTGTGGAGGGTTTCTATACTATTCTTGAAAACCCTTTCGCAAACGAATATGGTGATCCCAACGAGGCGGGAGAGGTGATATATACCCGAGTTAATGCTGAAGGTGGAGCCACAGTTAAAGGGGTTAACCTTGAACTATCGTTTGTTCCTAGCCATAACTTCTCGTTCAATGCGGGTTTTACAATACAGGAAAGCCTTTTTGAAGATGAGCAGGAGTTTGGCGAAAAGAGATTCTTTAGAACACCAAACAGCTATGGTTTTGTTACAGCCGAAATGAAGCCTATAAAAAAGATGACGGTAAGCGCAACAGGAACTTACACCGGAAAAATGTTAGTACCCTACTGGGGGCCAGCAATTGAAGAGCCTGAATTGGGCCAACTTCGCGAGAGTGACCCGTTTTTCGACTTAGGAGTTAGGTTAAGCTACGATATCCGAATAAACGGAGCTACACTGCAGCTATTTGCTGGGGCTAAGAATATTTTTAACGCTTACCAATCCGATTTCGATATTGGCGAAAATCGCGATCCAGGTTATATGTATGGTCCTAATCAACCCCGAGCAATTTACTTTGGCTTAAGGGTAGGAAACAGACTTAGGTAAGGCGACATTTCATTCGCTAACTTTTTGCCCCGTTGGAAATTGTAATAGTTCCAATGGGGCTTTTTGTTGCCTGCTTAAATTTCAATCTTTAGCTAAACTTTCTTAACTTTATTCACTCTATATAACTGTGAATTTCCATTATCTATAATCATAATAAAAACTAAATTGTTTAACTATGAAAAAGCTAATGTTACTGTTACTTCCCGTTGGAATGATGCTAAGCTGCCAGCAAGCAACGGATCAGAATCCCTTACTTGCCGAGTGGGACACTCCCTTTGGTACGCCCCCGTTTCATTTAATTGAAGACGAGCACTATGTGCCAGCCTACGAAGAGGCAATTAAGCAGCACACCGCCGAAATTGAGGCAATTGTTAACAACCCTGACGAGCCTACCTTTGAAAATACCATTGTTGCTTACGATAAGTCTGGCGAGTTGATGGGTAAAGTAGGAGCCGTATTCTTTGGACTTAACAGCGCTCATGCGTCCGATACCATGCAAGTAATTGCGCGTGAGCTAACCCCAAAGCTTACTGCACATAGAAATGCCATAAGGTTTAACCAAACCCTTTTCGAGCGCATTAAAGCCGTGTACGATATGCGCGAAACCCTTAATCTTGATGTTGAGCAGATGAGGGTTGTTGAAAAAATTTACAACGATTTTGCCCGCAATGGTGCTGCGCTTCCTGAGGAGCAGCGTGAGCAGCTTAAAAAGCTAAACGAGCGCATGTCTATGGTTTCGCTTCAGCTAAGCCAAAATCTTTTGGCCGAGAACAACGGCTTTAAGCTTATTTTAGAAGATGAAGCCGATTTGGCAGGATTACCCGATGATGTGATTGCGGGAGCTGCCGAGGCTGCTGCTAGCCAAGGGCACGAAGGCAAATGGCTTTTCGATTTGTCAAAACCAAGTTGGACTCCATTCCTACAGTTCTCAGAGCGTCGCGATTTGCGTGAGAAAATTTTTACAGCCTACAATATGCGTGGGAACAACGGTAACGATCATGATAACAAAGCCCTTTTCGTAGAGCTAATGATGCTGCGTAAGCAAATGTCGCAAATACTAGGATACGATAACTATGCCGAGTATTTTATTAGTGAGCAGATGGCTGAAACACCCGAGAATGTTTACAACTTTTTGAATACCGTTTGGGATCCAGCGCTAAAGCGCGCAAAGGAGGAGCGTGCCGATATGCAGAAGATAATCGATCGTGAAGGAGGTAACTTTAATTTGGAATCATGGGATTGGTGGTACTATGCCGAGAAAGTGCGTGCCGACAAGTACAACCTAAACGAAGATGAGATTAAGCCTTACCTTACCCTCGATAACGTTCGCGAAGGCATTTTCTACGTAACAAATAAGCTTTACGGCTTAACCTATAAGAAACGCGATGACATTCCTGTTTATCATCCCGAGGTTGAGGCTTTTGAGGTTATCGATAACGACGGATCGCATTTAGCAGTTCTCTTCATCGACCCACACCCAAGGTCAACCAAAAAATCGGGAGCATGGTGCGGAACGTACCGTAGCGGTAGCTACAAGGATGGTGAGAAAATCACTCCAGTTGTTACAATCGTGTTAAACTTCTCTCGTCCGGTTGGCGATAAGCCTGCTTTGCTTAGCTGGGATGAGGCAGAAACCTATTTCCACGAGTTTGGTCATGCGCTGCATAATTTCTTTGCCGATGGGCATTACGACAGAACAAGCAGAAGCGTACCTCGCGATTACGTTGAACTACCCTCGCAAATTATGGAGAACTGGGCTGGTGAACCCGAGGTGCTTAAGGTTTATGCAAAGCACTACGAAACTGGCGAGCCCATGCCCGATGAGCTTATTGAAAAAATGCAGCAGAGCAGCAAGTTTAACCAAGGTTTTGCTACTGTAGAGTATGTTGCTGCCGCCTTGCTCGATATGGATTGGCATACAAGCCAAGTAGCTGAGGATACCGATGTAAACGAGTTTGAAAAGAACGCGTTGGATAAGATTGGGCTGATTAATGAGATAAATCCCCGCTATCGGACAACTAACTTTGGCCATATTTTTGGCGGAGGTTATGCCGCTGGTTATTACGTTTACCTATGGGCTGGACAGCTCGATGCCGATGCCTTTGAGGCGTTTAAGGAAACCGGCGATTTATTTAACCCTGAACTAGCCGCAAAATTCCGTAAGCATTGCCTTGCCGATAATGCCATGGGCGAAGGTATGGAGCAGTACATTAAGTTCCGCGGCAAAGCCCCTTCAATTGATCCGTTGCTTAGGCAGAGAGGATTGAAGTAAATAACAAGATTGTTCTGAAAAAGGAAAAGGGGCTCATGCCCCTTTTCTTATTTTAAAAAATATCAAATTTACAGCTGCGGCCCTGCTGCAACCAATTTTTTCCCTGCGTCGTTATCGGTAAAGTTCTTGAAATTCTCAATAAACTTTTGTGCAAGGTCTCTCGCTGCTAAATCCCAGTCGGTTGGGTTTGGCCAGCTGTTACGAGGATTTAGAAATTTACTTTCAACCCCCTTTAAAACCTTTGGTATTTGCAAGTTGAAAATTGGCATAATCTCAAATTCAGCATTCTCAATGCTGCCATCGAGAATTGAGTTGATTATTGCCCGCGTAGCGGGCAAATCAATGCGCTTGCCTACGCCGTAAGGGCCACCAATCCAACCAGTATTTACCAGGTATGCTTTCGATCCGTTTTGCACCATCTTTTTAACCAGCTCGCGCGAGTAGGCCGTTGGGTGAAGCAATAGGAATGCTTGACCGAAGCAGCTGCTGAATGTTGGTTGCGGTTCTTTAACTCCCAATTCGGTTCCGGCAAGTTTAGCGGTAAAACCGCTTAGAAAGTGGTATTGGGTTTGGTTGGGTGTTAACCTTGCAACGGGCGGAAGCACGCCAAACGCATCGGCAGTAAGGAATATTACCTTTTGTGCATGACCTGCCTTTGATATAGGTTTAACAATGTTTTTTATGTGGTAAATGGGGTACGATACACGCGTGTTTTCAGTTTTTTCACGAGAGGCAAAATCGATATTTCCTTCATGGTCAACAACCAAATTTTCAAGAAGCGCATCGCGCTTAATGGCGGCGTATATGTCGGGCTCTTTCTGTGGGTCAAGGTCGATACACTTGGCGTAGCAACCGCCTTCAAAATTAAATACTCCGTCATCGTCCCAGCCGTGCTCATCGTCGCCAATAAGTGCTCGGTTTGGATCGGCCGAGAGGGTTGTTTTTCCAGTGCCCGATAAACCAAAGAAGATGGCCACATCGCCTTCTTTTCCAACATTTGCACTGCAGTGCATTGCAGCAATCCCCTTAAGCGGCAGGTAGTAGTTCATTACCGAGAAGATTCCCTTTTTCATTTCGCCACCGTACCAACTTCCGCCAATAACAGCCATGCGCTCGGTTAGGTGGAAAGCTACGTAAACTTCACTATTTAGATTTTGCTCCTTCCATTTAGGGTTGGCTGTTTTTGAGGCAACTAGCACTACAAAATCAGGTTCAAAATTTTCCAGCTCATCATCGGAAGGCCTTATGAACATGTTCTTTACAAAGTGAGCCTGCCAGGCAACCTCTACAATAAACCTTACCTTTAAACGGGTATCCTCGTTTGCTCCGCAATACGAGTCGACAACGTACAACTTTTTGCCTGTAAGCTGCTCGGCGCTTATCTTTTTAAGATGTTCCCATACTTCGGGTGTAATGGGTTTGTTGTCGGAGCTCTTTTTCCCTTTTTCGGCCCACCAAACATTGTTCTCCGAGTTTGGCTCGCGAACAATGTACTTATCTTTGGGTGAACGGCCGGTAAAAATTCCGGTATCAACGTTTATGGCACCAAGTTTAGTTTGATAACCTTTTTCAAATCCTTTTAGCTTAGGATCGGTTTCGTGCTGGTATAGCAAATCGTAGCTGGGGTTGTAGTATACTTCTTCGGCTTCGCCAATGCCGTAGGCTGTTAGGTCAATCTGTTTCATTGTTCTTTAGGGTTTAAAACAAATGAAGCGGGTCGATAGATTCGAACCGCCAAAAGACAAATATAGCAACTTAATATATACGTTCTGCAAACGTATGTTATGTTTAAAATCAGTAAATGTGCATTAAGGGTTTAAGTAGAACTAAGGGAACAAAAAAACGAGCCACAGGCAACCTGTGGCTCGTTAATGTGTTTTTATTCAGAAGTATCTCTTATTTATTTACTGCCTTAGCGTAATTCTGTTGTACGACTTCCCAGTTCACAACCTTCCAAAAATTGCTAACGTAATCGCCGCGCTTATTTTGGTAATTTAAATAGTAGGCGTGTTCCCATACATCGAGGCCAAGGATTGGTGTGCCTCTTTTTTCAACAACATCCATTAGCGGATTGTCCTGATTAGGGGTTGACGATACGAAAAGTTTTCCGTTTGCATCTACTGATAGCCAGGCCCATCCGCTACCAAAACGGCTGGTTGCAGCACGCTCAAATTCTTTTGCAAATGCATCGTAATTTCCAAATGCATCCTCAATTGCCTTCATCAGATCGCCGCTGGGTTGGCCACCACCATTGGGCGACATTGCCTCCCAAAACAGGTTGTGGTTATAGTATCCGCCGCCGTTATTACGAACTGCTACAGGGTAATCGCTAACCTTGGCAAATATTTGTTCCATGGTCATTGTGTGAAGCTCATGTTCATCGGCAGCGGCAGTAAACTTATTGAAATACCCTTTATGGTGCCTGTTGTAGTGGATATCCATTGTAGTTTTATCAATAAAAACCTCAAGGGCATCGTAGCTGTAGGGTAGTTCGGGAAAGGTAAAGTGCGATTGGCTTTGAGATGTAAATGCGAAGCCGCTTGTTAGTAGTATAATAAATGCTAATGTTTTCATAATTCATTATTTAGGTTACAAATTGAGTTTTATATGTAACAGCTAGCATCATATTTTGTTTAGCTTTGTGGAATATTCGTAAACCATAATCATTGCTTTTGGAGCAGCCAAACTCCACACCTCAGGCTATTTTCAAGAGCATGATTTTCTTTTTCTTGATTTGTAATATACTCTTTGAGGACAGGCGCATTTTGCGGATACATGCTAATTAGCTCATGGGCGCGTTTTAAAATGCAATGGAATATTTTCTCATTTTGTACTATCATCTCTTTGGGGGCGAAAATAGTTTTATCTACAGTAGTATACTTTGCCCTATTAATATGCTCGTAAAACTCGCTTTGGGTTGAGTAATTTTCATCATCCATCGAGTTATCATCAATGAGATATCCATCGTCGAGAACAACATACCCTAATGGTTTGAGGCAAGTTGATACTTTTTCTAACGTTTCATACAAATTTCCTAGCACTGGGCCAATTGCACCTAGAACAACAATGTCAAATCCTTTAAAGTTTGAGTAAAGTTCTCGTATATCGCCTTGAATAAAAGTTGTGTTTTGGTCGGCTCCCATAGTCTTGGCAAGTTGCTTGGCCGATTCAATAAACTGGGGGATAGCATCAATGCCAACAGCCTTACAGCTAAAGTCGTTGGCTAAACGAACCGATACTGCACCTTTTCCGCAACCTAAATCGAGGACCTTAAGTAGCTTAGTATCTTTTAAATTATTACCAATAAGCCTGCTAACGGTTTTGGGATCGGTTCCGAACTCTTGTAAATCTTGGAGTAAGTATGGGAAGAAGGGGTAAATTTCCTGGTTTGTCCCATCTAGCGATTCGGTAACACTTTCAATTATATTTTTCATTTGTATAATTTTTTAATTATATGCCATGCAGCTACCAATCTACTACAGAGGTTAGATCGTTTGGAACTCTCTGTAAAAATGAGTATTTTGTCATTTTTCAAAAAAGATGCAAATGCAAATACCAAAAGAACTTTTATCAAAGCTAATTAAATTTCGAAAACACTTGCACCATTTTCCCGAGCTATCGGGTAACGAGAGCGTAACAAGCAAAACCATTATTGATTTTATAGAATCAACCAATCCCTCTGAAATTGTTGAGAACATTGGAGGGTACGGAGTGGCTGCAGTTTATAGCTCAGGGAATGATGGCCCAACCATACTCCTTCGTGCCGATATGGATGCCTTGCCAATTCAGGAATCAAACCAGTTTGAGTACCGTTCAACCGTAAAAGATGTTGCCCACCTGTGTGGCCACGATGGCCATTCGTCAATACTTACAGGCGTAGCGCATATGCTTGGCGAAATGTCGCTTGCTAAGGGTAAGGTAGTTCTCCTTTTTCAGCCTGCTGAGGAGGTTGGCCGAGGGGCAGCTGCTGTAATTGCCGATCCGAAATTTAGTAAAGTAAAACCCGACTATGCATTCGCATTGCACAACTTACCGGGTTTTGAACGAGGCGAGGTATTTATTAGGGAGAATACTTTTGCATCAGCATCAACAGGTGTAATTGTTAAAATTAAGGGTTTATCGTCGCATGCTGCCCATCCTGAGGATGGAAATAATCCCGACAAGGCTCTGGCTCAAATCATTCTGGGTTTAAACTTCATAAATAAGTTTCAAAATGATTTCGATGATTTTTCTCTTCTCACAATAATTCATGCTAAGCTGGGCGAAATTGCCTTTGGCACTACACCAGGCAATGCAACCCTAATGGCAACCCTGCGAACCTACCTCGACTCAGATATGAAGAAATTGAAACGCGAGGTAGAATCGACAATACGCAACGTGTGTAAGGAGCACAAGCTTCAATGCGACATTGAATATACCGAAGAGTTTCCGGCAACAAATAACAATCAGGAGTGCGTTAGTGCCATAGCCAATTCGGCAAGCAAACAGGGCATTTCGCTTCATAAACTTCAAGATCCTTTTCGCTGGAGCGAAGATTTTGGCCATTTTACACAGATTAGCAAAGCCGCCTTATTCGGCATTGGCTCGGGTAAAAATCATCCGCAGCTGCACAATGAGGATTACGATTTTCCAGATCAGATAATTGAACCCTCGATCAGCATTTTTTTAGGAATTGTTGAGGAGTTGTTGGGGTTTAACCAGTAGATATTCGCAATAAAAGAGAGGCACATAATGGATCAAACTTCTTATATCGAAATTAGCAAATCGGCTTATAAGCATAATATTAAGTATTTACGCAAAATTGTTGGTAAAGATGTACGCATATCATCCGTAGTAAAAGGAAACGCATACGGGCATGGTGTTGAAATGATTGTGCCCCTGGCCGAAAAGGCCAAGATAAACCATTTCTCGGTGTTTTCGGCCAGCGAGGCTCTCGATGTGTTTAAGGTTGCTAGTCCAAAATCGGATATCATGATTATGGGCTATCTCAGCGACGAACAGCTTGAGTGGGCCATTGAGAATGAGATAGAGTTTTACGTTTTCGATATTGAAAGGCTTGAACTGGCTTTAGCGCTTGCAAAGCGCATTGGTAAACCAGCCCGAATACACCTTGAGGCCGAAACAGGATTTCACCGAACGGGAATTGAATACGACTTACTACCTCAAGTTGTTGGTTTACTTAAAGATAATATAGCCCATTTTAAGTTTGAGGGTTTGTGTACACACTACGCTGGAGCCGAGAGTATCACAAATTTTTACCGAGTAATGAAACAAATACAGGAGTATCGAAGGTTTGTAAGGTACTTCAATCGGCATGAGCTTAAACCAAATTACAGGCATACTGCCGGATCGGCAGCAACGCTTACCTATTCACAATCAGTTATGGATATGGTGCGGGTTGGTATTGCTCAGTACGGTTTTTGGCCTAGCCAAGAAACATACATCTATCAGTTTAAGCGAAATCAGGCTAAAGGTTCAGATCTAAAAAGGGTAATTACTTGGAAATCGAGGGTAATGACTATAAAAGAGGTTGACTCGGGCGACTTTGTTGGTTACGGAACATCATACATGGCCAACAAAAAGGTGAAAATTGCCATTGTCCCAGTTGGCTATGCCAACGGGTTTAGCCGGTCGCTTAGTAATACGGGGCGTGTGCTAATCAGAGGAAAGCGTGTACCCGTTGTGGGTACCGTAACCATGAACACTATGAGCGTAAACGTAACCGATATACCTAACGTGCAGCCAGGCGATGAGGTTGTGCTTGTAGGAAAGCAAAAACGACTGAGCATTAGCGTAGCATCGTTTAGCGAGATGAGTAATCAGCTTAACTACCAAACCCTTGCCCGGCTCCCAGGTAATATTCCTCGCTATATAGTGCATTAGCCAAATAATCACTTTAGCACTTATTAAGATTTTATTTTGAAACTATTTTTTAGATTTGCGGTTACTATACAAAACCAAACAATATGAAACGACTAATACTGCTTATCCTGTTATTCTCAAGTAGCGCCGCCTTATTTGCTCAACAACCAACCGATGAGGAGCTAAAGAAAAAGGGACCTTACCTTAGGTTCGAACCTTCGGAAATTAACCTTGGCAGCATCGCAACAAACGAGGTAACAGATGATATGGGAAATGTTGAAATAGAGTTTTATAACGATGGAGTGCAACCGCTAATTTTAAATCAGGTTTCTGGTTGTTGCGGAACAAGGATTAACGATTGGACTAAAAAGCCCATTGCACCTGGTCAAAAAGGGGTAATAAAAATTTGGTTTAGGGTAAATCCGCATCCGCATCGTATTAGTAGAACGATAACTGTGCAATCAAATGCCATTAATGGCAGTTCCAAAAAAGTTGCCGTTTTGGGAGAGGTTGTTATCCCAACCAGCGAAAACGAGATTCAGCTTCCCTAGCTAATTAAGGTTTTCATCGCTCAATTGCACCGAGTCAGTTTTTGGCTCGGTTTTTTTTGTTCGTTTCCGAACACCAGTGTCCCCATTTGATGCAGCTAATAAAAGCTCTGCGATGTGAAATCATCACGACAAGGATTGTATTGGGTTGATATTTAGGTTGTAAGAATTGATGGCATGGCTTGTGATTAACCCCTCACAGTTTGAAACCAATAAATTTAATTGCCATGATACAGATTGAAAACCTAATCAAAGTTTTTCGAACCGAAGAGGTTGAAACCACTGCCATTAACAATATTTCGCTTAACGTTAAGGAGGGTGAGTTTGTTGCCATAATGGGTCCGTCGGGTTGCGGAAAATCAACCATGCTCAATATCCTAGGGCTACTCGATAATCCTAGTGGGGGCAAGTTTGTTTTTAACAACATTGACGTTACAAATTTTAAGGAGCGCCATCGTACAAATCTTCGTAAGTCTAACATTGGCTTTGTATTCCAAAGTTTTAACCTTATTGACGAGCTCACCGTTTACCAAAATGTTGAGCTACCTTTAGTTTACCAAAAAGTTCCTGCAGCACAGCGTAAGGAGATGGTTGAGCGTGCGCTCAATCGCATGGATATTTTGCACAGAAGGAATCATTACCCACAGCAGCTATCTGGCGGACAGCAGCAGCGCGTGGCCATTGCACGAGCGGTTGTTACAAATCCAAAAATAATTCTAGCCGATGAGCCAACGGGTAATCTCGATTCAAATAACGGGAAAGAGGTTATGAACTTATTAACCGAACTAAACAAGGAAGGAACTACCATTGTAATGGTTACACACTCGCAGAGCGATGCAGAGCATGCTCACCGTATAGTCAATTTGCTCGACGGACAAGTGGTAAGCGAGAAACAAGTAGGCAGAATTACCAAGGTTGAGAATGAGCTTGCCGAAGCAGTGTAAATTAGGTAATCATAATAACATCATTTTAACATGATTAAAAACCTTATCATAGTATCGTTAAGGAATATTAAGAGGAATAGGGGTTTTACTATTCTTAACATTCTTGGATTAACCCTGGCCATATCCATTTCAATGTTGGCCTTAATCAAGGTCAGTGCCGAGTTTAGCTTTGAAAAAGGTTATGCTGATTATGAAAGGATTTATCGAATTAATCAAGACCTTTTTGTTTCAGACCAGCACATGGAGGCTGCTGTTACTCCCGGAGCAATGGGGCATGCTATTGTTGAGACATATCCAGAGGTAGAACTTTGCACAAGAATTGAAAAGGGAAATGCAACCATTCGCTACGCCGATAAGGAATTTAATTTGGAAAGCCTTGTAAAAGCTGATTCAACTTTTTTCAGCATGTTTAATGTTGAAATTATTCGGTCATCAAATGATTTACCAATTAGCTCAGCCGAAAATATTACTCTGAGCAGTTCAACGGCAAAAAAAATCTTTGGTGAAGATAATCCCATTGGTCAGCGATTTATTCTTAATGGCATTCACAGTGTTGTTGTTACTGCAATTTATGCCGACTTACCCAAGCGATCACACTTAAAAGCCGATGCTGTAGTTAATATTCTCAAGCATAGCCAATCTACTGGAATTGACTCATGGTTCGATAGCGGTATTTTTACCTACCTAAAGTTAGCCCCACAGGCTAATGTCTCTCTGCTTGAGGAGAAGGTGAATGATTTCATGGAGGAAAAGACCATTGAGATTAGAGAAAAGATGGGTTGGGTATCAACCTTTTCGTTAATGCCCATCGCAATGATTAGGTTGCATTCGCATCGTATTGGCGATTCTGGAGGAGGGAGCATTGGTAGCATCATTGCGCTAATTCTCGTTACTTTAATCGTAGTATCGCTTGCGGTAGTGAACTATACAAATATGAGCGTTGCATTGGCTGGTCGACGTGCCCACGAGGTGGGTATGCGCAAAATATCGGGTAGTTCAAAGCGCACCATTATTATTCAATTCTTATGCGAGTCAATTATCGTTTCAATTATTGCATTTGTCATTTCGTTACCAATTGCTGAAGTTAGCCTTGCGCCCTTTTCAGAACTAACTGGGATGCCTTTAACGTATGGTGTTTTTGAGAACTTAGATATAACCCTAGGGTTTCTTCTGTTTGCAATAGTGCTCGGAATTATTGCAGGGTTTTACCCCGCTTTTATTCTTAGCTCCTTTAATCCGCTGAAAGTTATTCGCAAGGGAAATAGCAAGCATCGCAGCAAAACATTCTTTAGAAATGCGTTGATTGTTGCTCAGTTCGCTGCTGGTCTTACCTTAATAATTGTTACAATGATAGTTTTTCAGCAGAGACAGTTTTTACTAGGGCAAAAAATGGGCTTCGATAAGTACAATACTATTGTAATTAGCACACGTAATATTGATGAAACTATATCGCTTGAATCATTAAAGAATGAGCTGAAAGATATTAGCGGTGTGAAGTATGTTTCACTAACCGCATCAAACCCTCCACAGGATTTTAGTGCAAGTAATTATACTCCAGAGGACTCGCCCGGAGATGCAACAATGATTATCCCTAGGTTAGTGGGTGATTGCAACTTGGCCAAAAGTTTGGGAGTTGAATTGGTTGCCGGGCGTGATTTTGAGTGTAACTCATCAGCCGATAGCTTGTCGATTCTTATTAACCAAACTTTAGCCAAAAGGATGGGCTGGGAAAACCCAATTGGGAAAAGAATTTGGAAGGATAAGAATGAAGGGGATGATCCTTTTGTGGTAATTGGAGTGGTTGAGGACTTCCATTTCGAGTCGATGCACACACCTATTAAGCCAATTATTATTCAGCTATCAACATTGTATGCAACCAATTTTATCGTTCGACTTGAGCCTGCAAATCATTTCGAAACCATCGATGCTATTCGATCAGAATGGAAAGAGCTTTTCGATGGTAAGGAATTAAACTATAGCTTCGTATCCGATAATTATAACCAGCTTTACCAGTCGGAGGAGGGTATGTCGAAGGGATTTATTCTCCTAACCGTTATTGCCATATTTATTGCCTGCTTGGGCTTGGTGGGTTTGGCTGCATATAATACAAGTCAACGTACCCGCGAAATTGGAGTTCGTAAGGTTATGGGTGCTAATACGTTTAGCTTGTTACGGATGCTTTGGTGGAATTTTATACGATTGATAGGAATTTCAACGCTAATTGCATGGCCAATAGCATATATTCTTGCGAAGGACTGGCTAAATAACTTCGCCTATCGTATCGATATCTCGCCTTGGGTTTTCATCATATCAGCTGCAATGGGAGTAGTATTAGCGCTTGCCTCAGTTGCCACAATTACATATAGTGCAGTCCGCCAAAACCCCGCAAAATCATTAAAATGGGAGTAGAACAATTAACTTGTAAAACTAAATACACGCTTATCATGAAAACAAAAACTTTAATAATCTCATTAACAGTGGCTCTTTTGTCGATTGTTAATGCTGCAACGGCTCAAAAAACGAATATAGATGGAGTTACTTCTATTGAGTTGAATTTGGCCTGTGAGCTTATCCTCGTTCAAGGAACAACACCTAACCTTGAAATTGTTGGTGAGGAGAGTGCCATAAACGATATTGAAACTAAAATTCGGAATGGCAAGCTAATTATCAGTAGCGATAGAAATAATCAGCGCAAGAAGGATGTTGTTGTGAAAATTGAAGTTGAAGATTTAGATGAACTTCGAATAGGTGGTGCTGTAGATATGAAGACCATCAAATCGCTAAATTTCCCCGATTTTAAACTTTCGGTGAGCGGTGTTGGTAATATTGAAATGAATTTGGTGTCGGATAGCTTTAGCCTAGCCTGCAGCGGTGTTT
>Ga0334898_1000842_pt1 | contig 41622 bp, 33 predicted proteins | sample GraSluR3_MG_10_FD_207228 | JGI IMG/M metagenome (GOLD analysis project Ga0334898, IMG submission 207228) | Sludge microbial communities from methane-producing bioreactor in Wageningen University, Netherlands - Granular Sludge_3_08-R3 | ecosystem: Engineered > Bioreactor > Anaerobic >... | reverse complement strand
AATAAGGCTGTCTTATAAAAATCAGTTTATCGTAGAATATAAAAAGGAGGTCTCCTATGAGAAAACAGAATAAAGGGAAGTTTCATTTTTGGAGTTACATAGGAACTCTTGGCTTTGGACGACAAACATAAAAAATTAGGTATTCTGTTTTTTAGGTGTGATTGACAAATAAAATTTTATGCTTTAAAATAATCTTTAAATTATAGCATCTGCTATGCTTACATATTTTATGAATACGCGGGGTTTTTTATGAAACGCAAATGGAAAAATTTAATACCTTTAATATGTTCATTTGTTTTATTAATCGTTTTATGTATTATATCTTTGTTTACACGTCCTCAATTGTTAGTTGAAATTAAAGCTCCTGCTAAAGACATGTTTCAGATTTTCTATGATTACGGCAACGGTTTTAGCGAAAATGATTCCGTTATTATACCCTATGAAGAAGAAATAATACAACATTTGGAGTTTAATTTACCGAGAAAACCCTTTCAAAAACTTCGTTTAGACCCCGCTACTCAACCTATGGAGATTAATTTATACGGTATTGAATTGAAGTGTATGTTTTTTTCCAGAACTTGGGATCCATCACAAATTATTATTGATTTTTATACGGCAAACCATATTCCCGATTTTGAGGTTTCGGATGATAGTCTTAGATTAGTTTCTACCGGAAATGACCCTCAATTTGTTTATAATAAGAATATTAATACTGATATTTTAGGATTGAGGATTTTTAATTTTGTCTTTATTGCGGGTGTTTCTATCGCGTTTTTTATAGTCTTATGGGGCTTATTATCTTTACTAATAATGATATTTACCTTACCCAAGATTTCCAAATTCTTTAGCAACTTTTCCGAAAGATTGGAAAAACTAATTAAATCAATTCCGCCTAAAGGTTTGGAGCTAATCCGTGTAATATTTTTAGTTGTTTGTATATTCTTTTTGATTCTTGTTCTGGGTTCTTTATCGCGGGAACCTGTTTTTGTTATTGAAACCGTTGCCCCGGAAGATGATTTCTTTCAGGTTTTCTATGATACGGGGGAGGGATTTAGAGAACGGGATTCAGTTCGACGACATTTTTCGGGAAGCGAAGATATTCAAAAATTGAGTTTTAATTTGCCCGTATCCGCTATAAGCGGGCTGAGAATTGACCCCGGAACTAAAGATATTGAGATTAAAATATACTCATTAACTTTGAAATATTTATCTTTTAGCAGGACTTGGAAACCGGATGATATTTTAAAGGATTTTAAGCCGTGGCATCATATATCGGACTTTGAGGATAACAAAAAATTCCTGCGCCTGACTTCTACAGGCGAAGACCCTCATTTTGTTTATGTTGGTAATGAATTGGATAAATTCTACAATACACTCAATTTTTTAAGAAAACGACGGGTGTTTGTTCTTGTTTTTATTTTGATTATAATTGCTTTAATTTTTATCTCGTATTTATATTTTTTAGCAAGATTAGTTAAGTTTAGACTTCAAGCTAAATTTAAAGATAAAGATAAAGATAAAGATAAAGATATTGATAGTGAATACTTAATTCAAAAACTTAAAAGCTTGGGAAATTGGAGCGCTTATCTATTTCTTATTTTTATGGCTTTAATTATTATATCAGGCTTACGATTGGAATTCTTAAGACAAATCGCTTGGCTTGATGGTATTCTATCTTTTATCAAAGATTCTCAATTTGTTTTATCTCTGCTAACCGTTCTATTTGCCTTTTTAGCATTTTACTTTAATAAGCAAAGTTTAAAGGTTGATGATAGGGATAAATCCGATCCCGGATTGGAAAAAGAGCTTCAAAGAAATAACGAATTCGATACTAAATTTATTAAATTATCTCACCTTAATATAGATTACGGTATCAAAACCGCGGCAAAGGAAAAACGTTTCTTTATTTTTATCCTTAGACTTTTGATAAGTCCTTTTATTTGGTTTGCCCGATTGCCTTATATTATTGTGAAATGGATGTATAAAGAAGGGTGGGGTTATAGTATAAGTGTAATATTGATTGTACTGGTTGGGTTTGCATTGAGAATCCATAATATCATAATACTTGATCCCTATACGGACGAATATTTTCATCTTGTTGCTGCTAAAGACTGGGTTTTGACTGGAAAATTTGATTATTTTCGTGCTCCTATAGTTACTTATTTTGTAAGATTATTTTTTTTACTTGGCAACGCCTCTTCATTTTATGGATATTTATTTTGGGGAAGAATTCCGGGAATAGTATTTGGTGCATTAACTATTGTTCCTCTGTATTTTATTTCAAAAAAGATTTCAAAGCCTATTGGTATTATAGCCGCCAGTTTGTATGCCATATCGCCTTGGGCAATAGCTGTGTCAAGAAATATTAGAGAATATGCTGTTTATCCGTTTTTTATATTGATTGCTTGTATAATTCTAATTAAGTTGATTGAATTTATTGTTAATTATAAAGATGAGAATAGATTAAATATTGTTGTATATTCCATTTTAATTTTTTTATTTTCATTTTATGCTTATAAAATAGATTTTCAATCAACTCTTAAAATCGCTTTTTTAGCTTTTGCGATAATTATATTGTTTTTTGTAATTATGAATTTTAAAAAATTAATTCAAGTAATAAAAAAGAGCAGAAAAGCGCTGGTAATTACTTTGATTACTGCTTTATTAATAGTAATTACCGGATTACTGGTTTTACATAAAAGCAATCACGTTTTTATTAATCAGTTGTCTATTAGATGGGTAGATTTTTATTTTGCCAATTCCAGCACTGTTATGCAATGGTGGTATAATAGTAATTTTATTTATATTTCCTATTTCTTTTTGGGTTTAGGTCTGATTTATGCTTTAATTAAAGGAAATAGATGGTATTTTTTGCTTCTTTTTGTTTTTGTTTCCTTTTTGATTTTCTTTATTGTTTTCTTTGATAGATATATGCGTCCCAGATATATTTATCATGCTTTTCCGTTTTTTGTCGTGATTGTAGCCTCAGGTGTTTATTCTTTGATTTCCTTTGTGAAAATGTACTTTAAAAAATATATGAAGGTTATTTACTTAACGTTTTTATCGCTCTTTTTATTTTTTTCATTTGATTTTCGCAATACGCTTTATACTATAACTTCTGACACGCATGGGTATGTAAAAATGACAAATGAATATCACGATAAAGTTCAATACACAATCGATTTTTTAGAAACCGAGATTCAGGATAGTGATGTTTTTATTTCTACTATATTTACTTATGCATTGCAGTTAGCTTTTGATATAGAAAAAGATAGAATTTTTCATTACAGATATTCTGATGATGAAAGATTCGATATGGTTGTAGAGGTTATGAAAAATAATTCTCAGGGTTTAATGATATTAGATTCCAGAAGAAACGGAGGTTGGGTTTTGGGTTTTCCTAAAAGTGGAGAATTTAAAGTGAACGATACTTTAGTAAAGGTATTGAGAAATGAAGATAGTATTCAAGTTTATAGATGGAAACACCAATGGTGAAAATAGACGAAGAATAGGATATATAATTTGTATTTTTCCATATTGATAAGTGAGTTTGCTATATGAAACTTTCAGACAATTTGCAATTTCCGATGCTTTTTTCTCTGTTTCTTTTTCTTATATTTTTCACTCTGTTTCTCTTTAAGTCTCCCGTTTTGAATATGGTTACTATTGCTCCGTTAACCGATACCTTTCAGGTTTTTTATGATTTAGGTTACGGGTTTAACGAGCAGGATTCTGTTACTGTTAGCGTTTCGGGGAAGGACGTTGTTCAAAAAATTAGTTTCAATTTGCCGTCGGGAATGTTCAAAAATCTGCGCATAGACCCGGGGACATATCCGCTTGAGCTTAAAATTTATTCAATTGAGTTAAAGACTCTCTTTTTTAATAAGAAATGGATACCCTCAGAGATAGCCGAGAGCTTTAATCCCGCAAATCATATTTCCCGGTTTGAAGATACCGGGGATTTCCTGAGTCTCTTTTCTACCGGAAATGACCCGCATTTTGTATATAATAATGATATTCGACTCGATGTAATCCGTTTACGTATATTCGATTCTATTGTGATAGCTCTTATTTTATTTGCCTGCTTTTTGATTTTGCTTCTTTTGAATAGTAAAGGGATTTTACCGAAATTCTCGGCTTATTCTAAAAAACGGATAATCGGGATTACTTCAAATAAACGGGTAATGAATTTTATTTTTGTTCTTGTAGTTTTGGGCTTAATATTTTATTTGTTTAGAGATTTTCTTTTGTTTAAGAATCTATTTATGTTTGCGGATATCGGTGTTGATACAATTCATATATTCTTTCCGGGTTTTCATCATCTATCCGATTATATTAAAACCGATGGATTTCCGTTGTGGTCTTTTAATTACGGGATAGGTGAAAATATTGCAATCGGAAGACTGTCCAATATCTTTTATTCGGTAATTTATCTTTTTAACCCCGACAAAATCCCTTATTTAATTATTATTACCATAGCTATTCAAATTTTCCTTTCCGGTTTAATATTTTATAAATATTTGAAAGTTTTAGGACTTTCGCAAACTCCCTCGGTTATCGGTGCGGTTTTATATGCGTTTTGCGGTCATCTGATGATTAGAAGCGGATGGTATTACTATGCGTTAGACGGTGTGTTAATTGCGTTTATGCTTTTGAGTTTTGAATTGCTGTTCCGTGAAAATAAATGGTATTTTATGCCTGTTTCGGTATTTTTGGGGATTGTTTGCAGAGGTGGTTTTCATGTTTTCCAATATGCCGTGATTTTGTTCGGTTATTCTATCATAAGATATTTTATGGAAAGGAGATTTGATTTAAAAGAGTTTGTTGGTTTTTACCTGAAATTTATCGGAATTTATCTTATCGGTATTGGAATGGGGGCTTTTGTCATAATTGATAGCGTGTCTTATTATTTATCTCATCCGAGGATTTCGACTCAGGTAGGGCAAAACGGAATTCCGGTTTTTGATTCGTTGTCGGTGTATTTAACTCAATTTATGTCGTTATTTTCTCCGTCTTGGATGGGAGTCGGCTCTTATTTTAGAGGCGTTTTGAATTTTCTTGAGGCCCCTGCTTATTATATCGGGATTTTACCGCTTATAGTTTTGCCTCAACTGGTTTTTATACGGCTTGATAAAAAAAGAAAAAACATTTTTATTTTGTTGTTTTTCGTTATGTTGTTGTATATGATTTTTCCCATAGTAAGGTATATTTTTGCGGGTTTCTCCTCATTTTATTATTTTAAGATTTCTTCATTTTGGATTTCAATAGGGATTCTCTTTGTATTTCTCTTTTTATTTGAACAATTTATTAAGGACAGGATAGATTTTAACTCCAAAGGTTTAATCTTTGTCTCTGTTGCGTATATAACCTTAATTGTTTTTCTGTCGAAAGCCACGGTTTTTCAAACAAAAATCAATATTGCTAATTCCCATCTTATATTCGTTGTTTTATTAATAGCGTTATATACCTTGCTTTTGTTATTATTCAAATCGGGGAAAAACAAATCCTTTATTAAGTGTTTGCTATTGGCTTTAGTATTATTGGAAATATCGGTATCGGTATATCCCGTTATTAATAATCGGATAAAATTAACTCCCGATGATTTACAGTCTAAGCGGTTGTATAACGACGGTTCCGTCTCTGCAATTGAATTGGTTAAAAATATTGAGACTAACTCAATATTTTACAGGATGGAAAAGGATTATATGTCGGTCTTTTTAAACGATTCGTTAGTTCAAGATTATTGGGGAACAAAGGCGTATTCATCATTTAACCACCCCTCATATATCAATTTTTTATATAATTTGGAAGTTCCTTTCTTGGAGGGGGATGTAGAGGGATATTTTCGTTATATAGATGCTTTCAAAGGAAGATTTATTCCGGAAACTATATTATCCTTGAAATATAAACTTACTAAGGACACCAATTCATTGCCCCCGTTTTATGTTTATTTGAATCAAACGGAAGATATTTATATATACTCCAACAAGAACTTTGTTCCTTTCGGCTCGGTTTATAATCAATATATAATGGAACACGAATTAATCAATCAGTCTTATCAGGTTAAGGAAATGGCTATGCTTAATGCGGCAATTATCGAATCCGTTTCCGAAGAGACAGCAGGCTATATTGATAATATCGGTTTAGAGGATATTTATTCGGATATGGAATTATATGGACTGAAAAACGACAATTTGGATACGGATTGGGAGGATGGCTCGGTTAGCGACAGGTTATTTGAATATTTTTCCTTTAAAGTAAACGGTTTAAGAGAAAACTATATGGATTTGACGGAAGTTAGTCAAAAAAGGATTTGCGGAGTTATTAAAATGCCCTCCGAAGGTATAATCCTTGTTCCAATTCCTTACGACAAAGGTTGGCGGGTTAGGGTTAACGGTGAGAGAGGACATTTGTTTAAGATTAACTATGGCTTAACGGGAATGTTTTTATCTTCGGGAGAATACGAATTGATTTTTGAGTATTACCCGCCGTTTTTGAATTTGGGGATTTTGATAAGCAGTGTATTCTTACTCGTTTTTTTTATTTTAGCGGTGCTTTACCGTCTGAACTTCTTAAAGAATAATAAACCTCTTTTTTAATTTGACTATATAGGCTTTTAGGTTTATAATATTCCATTAATCTATAAGAGGGTGTTAATTGATGGGTATATCTATAGTTATTCCGGTTTTTAATGAAGAGGAAAATGTTGTTGAGCTTCACACTGAAATCAGGAATTTATGTAAGCGCGAAGGATATGACTATGAAATTATATTCGTAGATGATGGCTCGCGTGATAAAACCGTTCAAAAATGCAAATCCTTGAAACCTTTAAAACTTATAGAGTTTAGGGGAAATTTCGGTCAAACCGCCGCTATGGATGCAGGTATCAAGACGGCTACCAAAGACTTTATTATTACTATGGATGGTGACCGCCAGAATGACCCTGAGGATATTCCCAAGCTAATTAGGTATCTTGAGGAAAATGATTTGGATGTTGTTTCCGGGTGGAGAAAAAACCGCAAAGATAAATTTCTAAAGAAGTTTATTTCGCGGGGCGCTAATCTTTTAAGGAAAATTATTATCAATGACGGGATTCACGACAGCGGTTGCTCGTTGAAAATTTATAGAAAGGAATGTTTTGATAATATATCCCTTTACGGTGAAATGCATCGGTTTATACCGGCAGTTTTAAAAATCAAAGGATTTCGTATAGGAGAATGTGTAGTAAATCATCGTCCGAGAGTAGCTGGCAGAACTAAATACAACTGGAAAAGAACATTTAAAGGCTTGATAGACATGGTATCGGTTTGGTTTTGGAATAAGTACGCGGTTCGTCCATTGCATTTGCTCGGCGGTTTCGGTATGGTTTTCCTATTATTAGGTTTCTTATCAACTGCATATTCTGTTTATCATTATGTTGCAAAAGGGAAGGTCGGTCATACCGCATGGCCTATTTTATCGGCGTTTTTTATACTTGCAGGGGTGCAACTCTTTGTATTCGGGCTTATAGCAGATATGTTGTCTCGTAATTATTTTGAGACTACAAAGGACTGCTCTTATAGCATCAGGAAGATAACTGAAAATAAGTAATACGCAGGGGTTTTGATGGAGACAATTCTTATTACGGGGGTTGCAGGATTTATCGCTTCTAAAACCGCAGAGCTTTTTCTAAATGACGGATTTACCGTTATCGGATTGGATAATCTCAATGATTATTACGATGTTAGATTAAAGGAATACAGATTAGAGCGCTTAAAAAGCAATGCGAATTTTGTCTTTTATTCCGTCGATATTGAAGATAAAGAGGCTCTGGAAGAGGTTTTCAAAAAACATTTCTTTAAAAAGGTTATAAATCTTGCAGCGCGAGCAGGGGTTCGTTACAGTATTCAAGACCCGTTTGTGTATTTCAGGACTAACGCTATGGGAACTTTAAACCTCCTTGAGCTTATGAAGCAATTCGGTCAGGATAAGATGGTTTTAGCATCAACATCTTCTCTTTACGCCGGACAAGCTATGCCGTTTTCCGAAACCCTTCCCGTCAATACCCCGATTTCCCCGTATGCGGCATCCAAAAAGTCCGCCGAGACTCTCTGCTATACATATCACCATCTATTTGACATAGACGTTTCAGTATTGAGGTATTTCACCGTTTACGGACCAGGAGGCAGACCGGATATGAGTTATTTCCGCTTTATACGATTGGTTGATGAGGGTAAGCCTATTGAGCTTTTCGGCGACGGGTCGCAGGCGCGGGATTTTACCTATGTAGATGATATTGCTAAAGGGACTGTTGCGGCTTCTAAAAAAAATTTAGGCTATGAGATTATCAATCTCGGTGGAGGGCGTAACCCGATTTCCATTAACCGTATGATTGAGTTAATAGAGCAGTATATCGGTAAAAAGGCGGTTATCGACTATAAGCCTTTCCATAAAGCCGATATGAAGGAAACATGGGCGGATATCGATAAAGCAAAACGCTTGCTCGGATGGCAGCCCGTTGTATGTCTTGAGGATGGTTTGAAGTCTTGCGTGGAATGGTATATTGAAAATAAAAGCTGGGTTAGTAGATTATGTCTCTGAATAAAATGAATATCCTTTTTTTGAACTACGAGTTTCCCCCTCTCGGCGGAGGCGCCGGAAATGCTACATACTATATGTTTAAAGAATTTGCGAAGACGGACAATTTAAACATAGATTTGATTACATCATCGGTAGATAAATTCAGGATTGAGGATTTTGCCGACAACATCAAAATCCACTACTTGGATATAGGAAAAAAAGGCAATTTTCATTATCAGACAAACAAAGACCTTTTGTCTTACTCGTTTAAGGCGCATAAGTATGCCAAAGCGCTTATTAAAAAGAAAAAGTTTGATTTATGCCATGCCTTTTTCGGTATTCCATGCGGATATATCGCTATGAAGCTTGGTTTGTCTTATATCGTGTCGCTGAGAGGTAGCGATGTTCCTTTTTATAATAAAAGATTTTATTGGCTTGATAAATTCATTTTTAAAAGATTAAGCAGAAAAATCTGGAGAAAATCCTCCGCCGTGATTGCAAATTCCGTGGGGCTTAAAAAATTGGCGATAAAGAGTGCGCCTATGCAGGAGATTTCCGTTATCTGCAACGGGGTGGATATTGAAGAGTTTTGTCTTGCTGAAAGTAATAAATTTAGCAAGTCTCTGTCGATTATTTCTACGGGACGATTGATTGCACGCAAGGGATTTCAGTTTTTGATTCCTGCATTGAAAGGATTGGATGTTGAACTGTGTATTATCGGCGATGGGCCTATGATTTCCGAGTTGGAAAGCTTATCGGATATAAACAAGGTAAAGGTTTACTTTACGGGAAAAAAGAGGCATAGTGAAATAGCTTTATCTTTGCGGAAATCCGATTTATTTGTTTTGCCTTCCTTAAATGAGGGTATGTCAAATTCCGTTTTGGAAGCTATGGCTTGCGGGTTGCCGATAGTTGCCACGGATACGGGCGGAAGCAATGAGCTTGTTAAAGATAACGGTTTTATAATAGAAAAAGGTTCTTCGGAAGCCATCAAAAATGCGGTTAAGAAATACCTTGATAATCCCGAACTTCTAAAAATGCATAGTAATAATTCACGGAAATTAGCGGAGAATATGAGTTGGAACAAGTGTGCGGTGGCTTATTGTGATTTTTACTTTAAAATAGGGGCAAAGCATGAAAACTAAAACCGTTCATAAAATCGGCAAAAAAATCTTGTCTTCCTATTCAGGAAAAAGAGTTTATTATTTTCTGTGTAAGATTTTATATTTCTTGATACCGGATAAATTGTATTTAAGGATTATGTTTTTATTACGCACCGGGAAGTTTCTAAGACTTAAAAATCCTCAAACTTTTAATGAAAAATTACAATGGTTGAAAGTTTATTATAGACTTCCTGTGCTTACTAAATTATCAGATAAATATGCCGTTAGAGAATATGTAAAAGAGAAGGTTGGCAGTGGTGTTTTGATTCCTTTAATCGGAGTTTACGAGTCTTTTGATGATATAAATTTTGATAAACTTCCCAAGTCTTTTATTTTAAAAGCAAACCATGCTTCGGGGTGGAATATTATATGTAATGATATCGGTAAATTTGATATAAATTCGGCGAGAAAAGATTTTAAACTTTGGTTGAAAACTAATTATTATTATCCGGGCAGATGCTGGGCGTATAAGAATATTAAACCTCTTATAGTATGCGAAGAATTTATTTCATCTAAAGATAAATTAGGTTTGGATGATTATAAAGTACATTGTTTTAACGGAAAACCTGTGTATATCCAATTTATTACTGATAGACATGTTGGTTTGATAAAAGAATCATTTTATGACTTAAATTGGAAAATGCAGAAATTTACATTAACCTATCCAATGCATAAAAATGCCTTAACTAAACCCTGCAATCTTGATGAAATGATTAGCATATCAGAAAAACTATCTAATGGGCTTCCCTATTGTAGAGTAGATTTGTATAATTGTGCTGGTAAAATTTATTTTGGTGAAATAACTTTGATTCCTGCTAACGGGATGGATAATTTTACTCCCGATATGTATAATAAAGTATTGGGAGATTTGCTGGATTTAAACGGGTGCAAGACTAGTTAGTTTGCGGATATAATAGCACATTCTTTTTTAAGGATGTGATGCGTTTATAATTTTATAATGGATGTTTTAGTCAATGAAAGTTCAAAAAAATAGAAAAAAGATATTTGGATTGTTCTTTAAGATTATTATTAGCGTTGCTTTGATATATCTCATTATACTTAGAATTGACCTGAATGAGATTTATTTTATTATAAAAGATGTAAAGTTGCATATCTATATCATGGCTTTCTTTTTAATTGTTTTAGGTGTGATTTTAAGTTCTTTAAAATGGAAAATCCTATTGAGGTCTCTCGGAGAAAAGACAAACCTTTGGAAATTAGTTCAATACTATTATTTCGGAACATTTTTTAATATGTTTTTTCCATCTTCTATCGGGGGGGATGTAATCAGGGTTGCCATTCTCGGAAAAAACAACAATAAACTTTTTAAATCAGGCGTATCAGTTCTTTTTGAGAGAATAATCGGTTTTTTTGCTTTGTTGACTATAGCCTCCGTTGCTTTTATTATTAATTTCCATTTTGTGAAAGAGCCTCCCTTAATATATTTTATGACGGGCGTTTTGATTTTAGAAACTTCGTTTATTCTGGCATTTATAGAACCGAGGGTTTTAAATATATTCAGGAAAATCGGGATAAAGCTATTTTCCTTATTCAGGATAAAAAAAGGGCGCAAATGGGTTGATGATTTATACGAGGCTTTTATTCAAGTAAGAGAAAACAAACGGGCTTTTGGCTGGTCTCTTTTTATATCATTTATTTTTCAATTAACTGCAATATTTACTTTTGTTGTTGCAATGGTTGCATTGAATCTCGATATTCCGGTAAGGCATTTCTTTTCTTTCCAACCTATTATTATGATTTTAACTATGTTGCCTGTTTCGTTTAATGGTATAGGCGTTCGGGAATGGGGATATATATTTTTGTATGGCGAGGTTGGGGTTGCAAGGGAAATAATTTTAGCGATTTCATTTTCAGTTTTTTTTCTGAAGATTATAAATTCACTTTTGGGCGGAATTATGTATTTGATATATTTGATTACAAATAAAATTAAGGAGAGTATAAAAAATGGAAATCAAGGAATTAAGTCGTAAAAGAAAATACAAAGGAACAACTACTAACAAAGGTATTCTAAGGCTATTTAAAAGCATTTTGAAAAAGGCGGATAAAGTTTTGGATGTCGGAGCGGGGAGCGGTGTTGTAATCAATGCAATTAAAGAAAAATATTCAGATGCAAAAGTTTCCGGTATTGATATAGAACCGGTTTCTAATGAGGTAATAAAGGCAAGTATTACCGATATTCCTTTTGAAGATAATTCATTTGATTCTGTTATTAGTACTGATGTAATTGAACACTTGACCGATATGATTTTAGATAAAGGTTTGAGTGAAATCCAAAGGGTGTTAAAACGAGGCGGAAAAGCTATTATTACAACTTTGCTTGAGGAAGATTTATCAAAATCCAGTTATAAGTGTCCTAAATGTGGAACGATATTTCATAGGGCGGGGCATGTTCAGGAATTTACAAAAGAAGAGTTAATTCACAGGATACAAAAAGTCGGATTAACTGTCGAGAAAATAAAGATAACTAATTTTTCCGCTTATTCCAAATATCCGATTCGCACAAATCTTGTTAAGTTTTTTCGTATAGACAAATTGATGCCTAAAGAGTTGAAAAAATATCTGAATAAAGATATTATTCTGATTTGCAAAAAGAATTGACGGACAGGGTGGGAGTTACCTTTCCCCGTAGTTTTTCCGTATCCAAACCGTCCCGTTCCAAAAAACCGGACAAACCGAATTAGGGAATATTAAAATGATATATTGGAAGGGGGCTTTGTAGGCAGGCTTTTATGTTTCGCTCAGGACAGGTCGCTCAATAACCATCAACAGGATTACCCGAATTATTGCCGAAGCGGTGTCTCCGAAATATTCTACGGCATTTGTATTTCATAAGTATGACGCCGGTCAACTCGTTTTACAAGCGCAAATCCGGATACGTCTAATAATAACGATAAGCAAAGCATCGGAAGGCGGTAAAAGTTCGACTTCGCTCATTACAAGAGGATGAAAACCGTATGCTCAAACAAAAAAAAAATCCTTGATGATAGCCCGACAAGCTTTCTGCGAGCAAGGAATTGGATACACAGGTTCGCACGTTCGATTTGCAGGAGAACCGCATAAATCTAATTGTCAGTGCGTATTTTTTCCTTCATATCTCTGCCCGGTTTAAAGAAAACGGCTTTTCTGCTTGGAACCTCCACCGGCTCACCCGTTTTAGGGTTGCGCGCGAGACGGGAACGTCTTTGTTTTACACCGAAAGTTCCGAAGCCCCGCAATTCAATAGTTCCCCCAACCTCTAAATCCTCGATTGATAGCCTTAAAGCATCAATAAACTTGGAAACAATAACGCTGACCTCTTTCCGTGATATGCCGTATTCCTGCACATCCTTATCCTCAAAAACGATGTCGGCTAATTCAGCCCTGCTCAATTTGCTTTTTCCCATTTGCCCGTCCTTAAAGAAATTTTCCCCAAGCTATAATATTTTACAATACATTTCCAAATAAAGCAACAATTTTTTTTATATTCAAAGAATTAATTTTAAACGAAATTTTTGTTTTTTGAAAGCCCGCTTGATTGTATTTTTATATGAATTAATGGATTGAAAGGCGAAAATCGGCATTTTAATTCTATGTCCTTTAAAAATGTCATTTAAAGTCGTAAAGTTAAAAGAAAATTAAATAAGAATGTTGATTGCGTTACCAATTCCCTCAGCCTTGAGAGATTCGACTTTTTGAGTTGCCGTTATCCCGATAATTTTGGAAGTCATATCAAACTTGGCATCAAGTATTTTTTGCGCAAGATTATCCATATTTCGCACCGATGAGGCAACCGTGCATACCGATGAATTATGAGAAACGCCTGCAATACCCATTGTTTATCTCCTTCATGTTTTTTATCGGTATAGAGACTACTAAATCTTAAGCGGGTATTCGACAAAAAGGAAAATCCCGAAATTTGCACGGTATTGCCTTGAAATTTTGAAATTGACATAATAAAAGAATTCCAAAAACTATTGACTTTTATTGCTTTTACTTTATGATATTAGCGGTATTTTTGAAATTTAAGGAGAGCGATATGGCGCACGGTTATTGGATGTTGGTTTTGCACGCACATCTGCCTTTTGTCAGGCATCCGGAATACAGAGATTCGCTTGAAGAAAGATGGCTTTACGAAGCAATTACCGAAACTTATATCCCGTTGCTTGATGCTTATGAGCGTCTTGTTGACGAGGGGATAGATTTCAGGGTAACGATGTCGCTTACACCGCCTCTTGCAAATATGCTTGCAGACCCGTTGCTTCAGGAAAGATATTTGCATCATCTTGAGGAGTTAATAGAACTTGCTGAAAAAGAGGTTATCAGGACGCAATATCTTCCCGAATTCAACAAGACTGCTAAAATGTATCTTGATAAATTTAAACGCTCAAAGATAATATTTGAGGATAAATACCATAAAAATCTTATGAACGGTTTCCGTCAATTTCAGGATTTGGGCAAGTTGGAGATTGTTACCTGCGGAGCAACACACGGTTATTTGCCTTTGATGGATATGTATCCTAATGCGGTGAGGGGGCAGGTTCTAACGGCGGTCAGGGATTATGAACGTCATTTCGGGCGCGCTCCTCGCGGTATTTGGAACGGGGAATGCGGGTTTTATCCCGGACTTGAAAATATACTTGATGAGGGTAATATTAAGTATTTCTTCGTTGATACTCACGGTATCCTTCACGCCGACAGGCGTCCGAAATACGGGACTTTTGCTCCTATGGTTACCGAAAACAGGATTGCGTATTTTGCCCGCGATATTGAAACATCCAATTCCGTGTGGAGTGCGGATGAGGGTTATCCGGGCGACTCGAATTATCGTGAGTTTTATCGCGATATTGGGTTTGACCTCGATTTTGACTATGTAAAGCCGTATATCCACGAAAGCGGGCTTCGTATCTGCACGGGGATTAAATACCATCGCGTAACCAGCAAGGATACTCCTATGGAACATAAAGAGCCTTATGACCCTGATGTGGCTTTCGGGCGCACTGTTGACCACGCGGGTAATTTTGTGTATAACCGTGAAAAGCAGGTAGAATATCTTTGCAGCCAGATGGACAGGGAGCCTCTTATTGTTTCTATGTATGATGCCGAGCTTTTCGGGCATTGGTGGTATGAGGGACCTGATTTTATCTATAACGTTCTTAAAGCAATGTTCCATAATCCCGTAGTAAATACTATTACGCCGTCGGAATACCTTGAATTATATCCCGAAAATCAGGTTGCAACGCCTCCTATGAGCAGTTGGGGATACAAAGGCTATAACGAGTTTTGGCTTAATGATTCCAATGACTGGGTTTACCGTCATCTTCACAGGGCAAGCGAACAAATGACCGAACTTGCCGACAGGTTTGTTAATACCACCGAGCAACTGACGGTCAGGGCTTTAAATCAGGCTGCCCGCGAATTGCTTTTAGCTCAATCATCCGACTGGGCTTTTATTATGAAAACCAATACTATGGTCGAATATGCCAAAAAAAGGACTGTTGACCATATCGGGAGGTTTAAAAAGTTGTATGATATGATTATGGACAATGACATAGACAGTGTGTGGCTCAAAGAGGTTGAGTTTCGCGATAACATATTTCCTGAGATTGATTTCAGGTCTTATACTAACAGATAATAATTATAATTTGATAAAAGGAGGTCTCTGTGGGACTTTTTATATTTGCGATATTGGTTATATTGGCGGGAGTGGTTTTTACCCTGTTTATTCCGGGAAAAAGCCCTAATGTTAAATTCGGCGGAATTGGCGGAATTGTATTAGGCAGTTTGCTTTTAATATCGTCGATGATTGTTGTAATAGATGCCGGTGAGGTGGGCGCGGTGGTTATTTTCGGGCGCGTTCAGGAAAGTACGCTTGAAAGCGGTATCCATCTTGTTCCTCCTTATGCGAATATAGTCAAATATCCCGTCCGTTTAAGGGAATATTCTCTTTCCGGCGGGAATTCCGTTCAGGCTATTGTTATTAACGGGCTTTCCATATCTATCGACTCTACTACGCTTTATGCAATAAGTCCGGAGCGTGCCGGGGATGTTTACAGCAGGGTGGCGGTTTCTATTTCCGCATTGGAACAGAGTATTTTGATGCCCACAATCCGTAGCGCTATTCGCGATGTTTGCAGCGAATATCTTGCCGAGGAGATTTACTCAACAAAAAGGACCGAAGTTACCGATGAAATTGAAGAGGTCATAAAGGGTTATATGGAGCCATTAGGGGTTAGAATCGAAAGATTTATGATTCGCGCAATACAACTGCCTAAGGTTGTTGACGATGCCATACAGAGAAAAATCTCTATTGAGGAAGATATGAAGGCGATGGAATATACCAAGCAAAAGGCAGAGCAACAGCGCGAAATTAAAATTATTGAAGCAAGAGGTTTGGCGGAAGCCCAACGGATTATCAATGCTACATTGACCCCGAATTATCTGCAACACGAGGCTATTCAGGCATACAGGGAACTTGCAGGTTCGGATAACACCACTTTTGTAATTCTTCCGACCAACCCTAATGCATCGGGAATGCCCATTATCCTGAATTCCAAATAGTTATTATGGGTTTTATTGATTGGTTTTGTTGATAAAATAGCTAAATTACAACGGGGATAGACGGGTGAATTCTTATTGTAAAAACGGAGTTGTAAATGACAACTGTTAATCTTGAGGAAGATGCGCTTAAGGAGATAGCCGATATTGTTTATCAGACCAGCGGTATTGTTTTTAAGGATTCTAATTTATCTGTTTTGATAAGCAGGGTTTCGAGCAAGCTAAAAGAAAAGCAGATGGAATCCGGCGCTTATTTATCTTTGCTTAAAAGGGATAAAAACGAATTAACGTCATTTATAGATTTTGTTACCACAAACTTTACCAGCTTTTTTAGAAATTCCCGTCATTTTGAGATGCTTGAAGAAGTGGTTTTACCTGAAATTTTGTTGCGAAAAAAAAACGATAAGCATATTACTATCTGGAGTGCAGGTTCATCTACGGGTGAGGAAACTTACACAATCGCTATGGTTATATGCGAGTTTTTTGAGAAAAATAATTTTAATATAGGAGAATGGGATATCAGGATTGTAGGTTCGGATATTAGTCTTGAAAGCCTGTTTATTGCGAAGGAGGCTAAATATCCGGGAAGAAGTGTTAATAAGATAAACCCGATTTATATAGAAAAGTATTTTATACCTCTTGAGGACGGAAAGTATTTTGTATTAAAAGAAAATATTAGAAAGATGGTGAAATTCGACTTTCACAATTTGATATACGACAGTAATGTCGGCAACGTGGATATTACTTTTTGCAGAAATGTCCTTATTTACTTTGACGAGGATATCCAAAAACGCGTTCTTAGTAAAATTCATAGTGCTATGGAAAAAGACGGGTTTTTATTTATCGGTCATTCGGAGAGCCTTGTCGGGCTTTTTGACGGGTTTAAACCTAAGTCTTTGGGAAAGGGGATTGTTTATGTCAAGCAGTGAAGCTATAAAGGTTATGATAGTCGATGATTCCGTGTTAACCCGCAAATATCTCTCTCAAATTATCAATGATTTAGAAAATATGGAAGTTATTGCCACCGCGCCTAACGGGCGAATTGGAATACAAAAGGCTTATCTGTATAAACCGGATATAATAATATTGGATATTGAAATGCCGGAACTTGACGGAATCGGGTTTTTAAAGCATCTTCAGGAAAACAGTGTTCCGTCGGTAAGACCTCAGATATTGATTTTCAGTTCAATAGTCGGGGATGGTTCGCGCGCTACCTTTGAGGCATTGGAACATGGCGCTGCGGATTTTATAAAAAAACCCGAAGGCAAAATTTCCGAAAACCTTGATTATGTGAAAAAAGAATTTGAGTTTAAAATCAACGAACTTTATCTCAATAAGCGGTTTCCCGTAAAGCAGGTTTCAAGGGAGGCTGTATCTAAAGACGATATGTCGGTTATTATTGAGCAGGACGTGTATTACGGGATGGAAGATTTAACTACGGTTCTTGAAAAGAAATCCTTTTCCCCGGAACTTATAGCAATCGTTTCTTCCACAGGAGGACCAAACGCTATACGAAAGATTTTTGATACCTTAGGAGATTTGCCTATTCCTATGGTGATTGCTCAACATATGCCCGCCGGATTTACTACGGAATTTGCTAAGAATCTTTCTCAGATTTATTCCCGTCCCGTTATAGAAGCGGAAAAAGGGCAAAAACTTGAAAACGGAATAATATATATATGTCCGGGCGGGTGTCACTCCTTAATAAAAAAGTCAAAGGGTAATTTCTATCTTGAAACGGATTATAAAGAATATGAAGGCTTTTTCTTTAAACCCTCATCCGATTTATTTTTTAAATCAATTTATGAGGCTGTCGATAAACAAGTATTAGGCGTTATACTTAGCGGTATGGGAAAAGACGGGGCAATAGAATCCGTTAATCTTAGAAAGGCGGGGGCATTAATTATGGCGCAGGATAAAAACAGTTCCGTTGTTTGGGGGATGCCCGGAAATGCCGTAAGAAGCGGCGGGGTTGATATTATTTTGAATATTAATGATTTAGGTAATGCTATAAATACCGTTATGTCTAAGGTTTTAAGATAAAATTTTTAACTATATTATTGATAATTTATTGTTTATAGAATATACTTATAATGTGATAAAATACCTATTTGGGGCAGGTTAATGGATAACTTTGCTAAAGAACTCGAACGCGATTTTTTAGATGAAGCCTTTACTCTTGTAGATAGTCTTGAAAGGAGTCTCTTGGAGCTTGAAAAAAATCCGAATGAGGCGAATTCAATAAATGAAGTTTTCCGTGCCGCTCATACTATCAAAGGAGGGGCGGGGACTGTCGGTTTTGATGAAATTCAGCATTTTACCCACATTATGGAAGATGTGTTTGACCTTGTTCGCAAAGGGAAACTCTTTTTATCCGCCGACGATATTTCGATTATGCTTCAGTGCCGTGATGAGTTATCTAATATGCTTTATGCCCGCGAAAACGGCGATGTTTATCAAAGCGATTCCATTAAGAAACTTTTTGATGCCTTAACTTCTTTAAAAAGCAAAGCGGCTTTGGAAACTCCCCCGGTAAAGCAACCTAAAACCGATACTTCTTCCCCCTCTATTTCCAACAAGGATTTGGAACTCTCTAATTACGATATTTCGGTTATCCATAATCTTATAGAGGATGGGAAAACCCTTTATATTCTGAAATATAAACTTAATGAAAATTATGAAATGAAAGAGGTTTCCGCATTCCAACTTCACGCTCTTATTAATGACATAGGTGAAATTATAAAAGTTTTTCCATCCATTGATACGCTTGAAGATGCTTTTGTTGATGAGGTTTCGTTTGTAGTAAGCTGTGATAAGCCGGCTGATTTTATTAAAGATAAAACTTATTTAAAAGAAATGGTTAGGGATGTATCTATCTCTTCTCTTGATAGTAAAACCATAGGACAATTGGAAAAACCTACAAGCGAGGAAACCCGGACGGAGGCTCAAACAAATGAAATTTTGCCGAAAGCCGAGCAAAAACCGTCTGACGATACCGATTTAAAACAAAATCAGTCTCAGGCTTCCGATGATAACGGCGACAACGTTGAAAAACGGAATTTATCTACTCTCAGGGTTGAAAGCTGGAAAGTCGATAACCTTATGAATCAACTCGGCGAACTTGTAATCACGAAGTCAACGCTTTCCCAACTCCAGTTTGATTTTGAAAAACACTCTGCAAATATAAAAACCTGTTTAAAGGAGTTTTTAAGCGGAATTCTGAAACTTAATCTTTCAGGTGAGAGCGAGGTTGTTAGCGAAAAAAATGAAATTCTGACGGAATCCCTGAATGCCGTTTTTTCTATGATTGAAAACTACGGGGAAAATATACAGAAATTAAACAGGATTTCTTCTTCTTTGCAGGAAAACGTAATGAATATGCGAATGGTGCCTATCCAGATGGTTTTTTCACGATTTCCGCGTCTTATAAGAGATATTTCAAATAAGCTGGATAAAAAAATCGACCTTGTTATTGAGGGGGTCGAAACCGAAATAGATAAAGGTATGGTTGATGATATATTTGACCCGCTTATCCATATACTTCGCAATGCCGTTGACCATGGTATAGAGCCGCCTGAGGTAAGAAAAGAACTCGGCAAGAATGAGAGCGGTAAAATAGTTCTCAAAGCGGTGCATGAGGGGGACAGTATTGTTATCGAGGTATCGGATGACGGTAAAGGGATAGACCCCGAAAAATTACGGGAGAAGGCGATAGCTAACGGTATTTTCAGCGCCGAGGCGGCGGCTAAAATGAGTCAGCGCGAAATTTTAAGTCTCGTTTTCCTTCCCGGTTTTTCAACCGCTACGCAGGTATCGAATATGTCGGGACGCGGCGTGGGGATGGATGTTGTGAAGAAAAAAATTGAGGAAATCGGCGGTAATGTCGGTATTGCTACCGTTAAAGGCAAGGGAACCCGTATTGTAATACGCCTTCCTCTTACTCTTGCTATTATTCAGGGGCTTCTTATCGTGGTTGAAAATATGTATTATGTTATTCCCGTTGCTTCGGTCGAAGAGACCTTGATTTTGGATTTAAGGCAGCTTAAGGAAATCAACGGGCGACACGCTATTGAGCTTCGCGAAAAGCTGATTCCTATTTTGCCGTTAAAGCGATTTTTCTACGGTGTTCCGCTTAATAAAGACGGCGAAGCTAAAGAATACGGCATTGTTACTAAATACGGCGACAGGGTTGTTTGTATTATAGTTAATGAGGTAATAGGGGAGCAGGATATTGTAATTAAACCGTTAAATACAAAACTGATAAAAAGTCCGGGAATATCCGCCGCTACCGTTGTGGGTAACGGAAATATCGGATATATTATTGATACCTCTCAGGTTATTTCTCATTATTTTAAGACTATTGCATAGGGAGGAGTATTTTGGAAATCGCTAAAATTTTAAACAAAAGAGTTGGCGGCGATATTGATGAACAACAGGTAAAAAGCAATGTTTATTTTCAAGGTATTGCTTTTTATCTTGGAAAAAGTCTTTTTTGTATGGATATTATGAGTATTCGCGATATTATAGCCGCTAAAAAGATATATAAAGTTCCGAATACTACCGATAAACTTCTCGGCACCATTAATCTTCGCGGTGAAATACTGCCCGTTTATAGCTTGAAATTGGTTTTATCCATACCGGATAATATTGCAGGTAAAAATATTATTGAAGAGGAAGAGGATAAGTTTATCATTACCGTAAAAAAGGACAGGGATATTTTCGGTATTTTTGTTGACGCCATATATAAAAATATGGTTGCGACTGAGGAAAATTATCGCGAAGGAAATTATCTCCAGAAATGGTCTAAGAATTATTTGTTTAACGGCGTGCTGTTGGATGAAGATAATGAAATTCTCGTGCTGAATATCGAAAATCTTTTGCGTCATTTGATTTCGTTGAAATAGATAAAATATTTGGGAGGAATTAATGCGAATTGAGTACATTAACCCGTTTGTAGAGGCTTCTTTTGATATCCTTAATGAAATACTCGGAACAAGTGTTAAGAGAGGTCAACTGTATCTGAAAAAACTCGGGGAATCTATGAAGGGTGTTGCAGTTGTTATAGGTGTAACCGGACAGGTAACGGGACGTATTGTTTTTGATATGAGCGAGGCAACATCTTTAAAACTTGCCGAGAAGCTAAACGGCGAGAAATTTGATGATTTTAATGATATGGCAAGAAGCACTATTGCAGAAATTGCAAATATGATTACCGGCAGGGCTGTTACCAAACTTGATAAAGAGGGGCTCGCATTTGACTTTACCCCTCCAACCATAATTTCCGGCACTAATCTTAATATATACGAGTCGGAAATGGAAGCTCTTATTATTCCGTTGGATACCGGTATGGGTATTGTCGAAATTAACATTGCGTTTAAAGAATAAAGGAGGAAACTATGGGTATTTTAATCGGGGAAGACGGACTTCCCGTAGGGAAAAAATCAACCGGTGGAAACTTTAAAGTACTTTGTATTGATGATTCTCAGTTTATTATAAAACAACTCTCGCAAATTTTTATGTCGCGGGATTTTGAGGTTGTCGGAACGGCTATCAATGGAAAGCAGGGATTGGAATTATATAAAAGCCTTTATCCGAATGTGGATCTTGTTACCTTGGATATTACTATGCCGGAGATGGATGGTTTGGAAACTCTTCAGAAAATCAAAGAGTCCGACCCCAATGCCGTTGTTATTATGGTTACCGCTCTTGGAACCGCTGATGCCGTTAAAGAGGCTATTAAGCTCGGCGCTAAAGGTTATATCGTTAAGCCTTTGGACAGAGAAAAGGTCCTTGAACGAATAGGCCAGATACTTAAATAACCGGGGATTTATATATGGATTATATTATCGGTTTAGACCTCGGCGGCACTACCGTCAAAATAGGGCTTGTTAATTCCAAAGGGCAAATTCAGGATATGATGGAAATTCCTACTTTGGCTGAAACCAACTCGGTTGATGCTATTTTTAAGAATATTGTTCATGGAATTAACGAATTAATCAAGAAGCATTCAAATCATAATATTAAAGCAATAGGAATCGGCAGCCCCGGAAGTATCTCTCCCGAACAAGGTAAAATTGTTGCCGGTATCGGCAATATACCCGCTCTTAACGGTTTCGCATTGGGTGTCGAAATTGAAAACGAGTTTAAGATTCCCACTTTTATTGATAATGATGCCAACAATGCGGCGCGAGGCGAATATTTATTCGGCAATGCCAAGGGACGCAAAAATTTCATTATGATTACGCTCGGAACCGGTATCGGGGGCGCTATTTTTATTAACGGCGAACTTTACGGCGGCGCTCTTAATTATGCAGGCGAAGTAGGGCATATGCTTATTGTCGTTGACGGAAAACAATGCACTTGCGGCAATTTCGGATGCTGGGAGGCTTACGGTTCTGCAACCGCTATGGTTAAAAAGGCGAAGGCTATGGTTGAACGGGGTTACGGCACCAGTCTTATTTCTTATTATCCCGATGAAATTTCCGCCAAGACTATTGTTAAAGAGGCTCATGACGGCGATGAAATCGCACAATATGTTGTTGAAGAGGCGGGGAAATATATCGGTATCGGTATTGCAAATATGCTTAATATTTTCAATCCAGAAGCATGTATTATAGGCGGAGGGGTTTCACAGGCAGGGGATTTCCTCCTTAATGTTATAAAGCATTATACAAAAGTATATGCTCTTCCCCGCGCTTGGGAATGTGTCGAGATATTTCAGGCTAAACTCGGTAATAAAGCCGGTATTTTGGGGTCTGCCGCGCTTGCTTATATGAAAATTGAAGAGGGGAAATAGTTTTTATGAAATATATTGCTTTAGCTTTGCTTTTGACGGTTCTTTTCGGTTCAAAACTGTCCGCTAAAATTATCGTTGATTTCAGCAATTTGGATGTTACGGATATTGTGTCAATTATATCGCGCGACGAATCACGTATTGCCGATGCGGTTATTATTTCTCATCCGTTTAAAAAACCCGGCGGAGAAAGAGACAGGGGTTTATTGGTTTACGATTATTGGGATACGGGAGAAAAATGGCAAAGGGGCGTTGACCGCACCATTTTCGGCAGGCTTTCCGATTTTAAGCGTCTCGTTGATAACCTGCGCGCTAAAAATATTGAGGTTTATTGTTTAGTGGATATTTTTAATCATAGTGAGGATTTTAATCTTGAGTTTTGGCATCAAACGGATTTTCTATCTAGACGGTATTCTTTACCCGGGTTTCGCCTGTTGAATATTGAAAATCCCAATACGCGCAGAAGACTTGATACCGTTTTTACCGGATTGCGTGAAATTAATGTGGATAAATGGGTTTTTGATTTACGAAATATTCCGGGTAATTTAGAAAAAAGCTATGCGGAGTATGTGAGAAGAGGTTTTCGTAATGGCAAACTGATTTTGCTTAATAACCCTTACGATAGACGCGAAGATGTTGTCAGTTCCCAAGCCTTCTGGCAACTTCGTTCTACCAATTTTCTTATGCCGGTTGCCGATTTTTCCTCAATAGATAGATTGGCGATTCCCGAATATATTCATTGGATTGAAAGCGGGCAAATGTCGGTAAATAATATTGCTACAATGATTTATATTCTTGCCAATAACCGTGATATTGTTATCCCCGCCGAATTCCTGAAATACGGAAATGTTGTTCGGATGCTTGATGCTGTTAAAGATGCTTCTCAGTTGAAAAATTACGTTTATGATGAAACCAAAATGTTTTTATATTCTACTCGGTTTGCAATAGGTTTTAATTTCAGCGAAGAGATAAGTGTGTTTAAAACCCCCAGATTAATTCTCAGCAACGGAAGGTATAATAGCGTTACGGGTTCGGGGGTTTTAACCGTCGGCTCGGATAATAATTATTTCTTTATGCTTCCGTCAAGCGTTTATGTTTGGAAAATAAACTGACTTGAGTATAAAAGTGAAACATAAAAAAACGGGAATATCCAAAGAAGCTCAAGATATTTTCGTGGAAATTGTATCCAATACCCAACCGATAGACAAAGACCGTGCGGTTTTAAAGAAACAGAGACGAAAAACCAAAGATGTCGTTAAAACGGTCGATTTACACGGATTTACTTTAAACGAAGCTATTGCGAGGGTTGAACGCGAAATTAAAATTGCCCGCGTTAATGCTGTTCCATATATAAGATTTGTTACGGGAGTGGGCAAACATTCCGACGGAATTAGTCCTGTTTTATTTAACGGGGTATCTGATTTTATATTGGAAATGGGCTTGGATTCTGAAAAAGAGATAGGAAGTTTGTTGGTATGTTTAAAAAAATAATTATATTTGCATTTTTTGTATCTGTCCTTTTCGGTTGCTCAAAGTATTATCAATTTGACGACTTGTATAATAATGGAGAGTATATTGAGGCATATCAGATTTTGCAGGCTATTGAGGAAAAAGATCATTCGGAATATTATAAGCGGGAATTTCAGGTCGTTACAAGGCTTGCCGTAAGCGGAGACCCTGATTTCATTTCCCGTCTCAGCAATATTGTGGAAAGAGAGTATCCCGAAGCCGTTTTCCCGTTTTTAAATTTTGCAAGAACGTTCCTTATATTTTATTCCTCAGACAGTCAGGATGATTATATGACTGTTGTTTCCAATTTTTCGGAAGATGGTGCATTTCCCGATGAATTTAAAGGTTATGCTTATCAAATAAAAGGAATTTCTCTTTATAAAACAGGCTTTTACGAAATTGCAATAAGCGAACTTGAAAAGAGTTACCGTATAAATTCCTATATCGACAATTTGTTTTTTATTGCTATGAGCCATTTTGGTATGGGAGAAAATGACGAAGCTGTAAGATATTTCGACCGCATTATAAGAAATTCTATGGATAATCTACTGACGGCACAGTCTCATTTTCAAAAAGGAGAAATTCTTTATGCTGACGGTAAAATAGAAGAGGCGTATAGCGAATATATTAATGCGGCAAACAATTTTTGCAATAGCGCAAATTACAGCTTTAAAGTTGGAAAAGCCCTCCAGCGTCTCGGTTATCGCAATTTATCCCCTCGGTTTTTTAGAATTTCACTTCGTATAGACGGAGATTTTGCGGATGCTTGGTTTCATCTCAATATTAACTGATATTTTTTAGAAAATCATCGCTTTATTTCTGTGCTTTTTGCATACATCATTTGCATAAAATTTGTATTAAAATAAATTTCGAGTTATAATGTTAAAGTGAAGGAGTGGGTTGACTAAAATTGCATTATCAATCTTTTTTGAGGATATATGCTATGACACCACAGAGAAAATATAGTTATATTGTTGCCGATGACGAGTATTCAATTATCAAAATTCTTACCGACATTTTAAATATCCATCCCGATACGTCAAAGATTGTCCCCGCAAAAGACGGTCTTGAAGCATTGGAAATATTCAAGGAAGACAAAATCGACGTTATTATTACCGATATACTTATGCCGAGGCTATCAGGTATAGAATTGGTAAAAGAAGTCAAGCAGATTAACCCCGATGTTCAGATAATAGTCGTTTCCGCTTTCGGCGATATTGACCTTGTTCGGGAGGCTATGCGATGCGGGGCTTATGACTACGTTTTGAAACCTTTTAATATAGATGATATTATGCTTGCGGTTAATCGAACTATTGAACGCCTGAAATTCTTGGATGAGCAAAAGAACTATGTTAAAATACTTGAGACAAAAGTTAGGGAGACAACCGAAAGTTTAAATAAGGGATTTTTGAACTCTCTCTACACTTTGGTTAATGCTCTTGAAGCGCGCGACCAATATACCCATCTTCATTCAAGAAGTGTCTCCGAATATGCGGTAAAAATAGCAAATATGATGAATTTAGATGACGAGAGGGTTAAGAATATAGAAATTGCGGGATTTATTCACGATATTGGTAAAATCGGTATTCCCGATTCCATTTTACTAAAACCCGCGCGACTTACCGCAGAGGAATTTGATTTTGTAAAGCGTCACCCGGAAATCGGTTTTACAATTATACAACCATCTATGGGGGAAAATCGTGATGTGATGGATTTTGTTATTTGCCATCACGAGCGGTTTGACGGTGGTGGATATCCTCACGGGCTGAAAGGTGAGAAAATTCCTGTTGTATCCCGGGTTGCCACATTAGCGGATTCGTTTGATGCTATGACTTCCGACCGTCTTTACAGAAAGGGGCTTGGCATTGATGAGGCAATTGAAGATATTAAAAAGAATAGCGGTTCGCAATTCGACCCGGAGATTTCCAAAATTTTTATTGATTCCTTATAGATTATTATGAATTAAGGGAGAGGGTTTTGAGCAAATTTCATTCTTTTATGAACGAACTTGAAATTGAGAACTTGATGAATGAAGGAAAATTTTCAGAGGCTTTGCCGCTTTTGCTTGATGTTTTGGAATCAAAAAACTATATAAGCAAGGAAATCCTTTTAAATAATATTTCCGTATGCTATCTTCATCTGGGGGATTACGACAAGGCACGTATTTATCTTGAGGAATTGATAGAAATAAATCCCGAAAACACAACCGCTCTTTATAATCTTGCTTTATCTTATTTTTTTCTTGAGGAATACGGGGTTGCTATAAAATACTATGAAAAGCTTAAGTCAACGGAAGGTATGAATATCGACATAGTGTATAATCTGGGGTTATGTTATTTGAAGGTTGAAAATTTTGAAGAGGCTGATTACTATTTTGATTATCTTGTTTCGCAGGATGTGCCGTCGGAGTTAATATATAACCTCGGTATCCAGCTTATTACGGACAAACACCCTCAAAAAGCTCGCAAAATTTTTACAAGCTATCTGGCTAAAAAACCTAATGATATTGATTCAACTTTCGGACTTGGTCTTTCTTATACGGAAATGAAAGAATTTCGCAAAGCTATTGAGTGTTTTTCCCGCGTTTTGGAGTGGGACCATTCGCGTTTCCCAAGTGTAAGGGTTATGCTTGGAATGGCATATTTTGAAGTCGGCGAGATTAAAAACGCCATTTCAAATATACAATATGTTTTGCGACACAATCCCGATAATCCCGAGGCTTGGTATTATATGGGAGTTATCTATGAATCCACGGGACAAAAGGACAAAGCTGTCGTAGCGCTCAAAAAAGCAGGCGAGCTTTCCACAAGCACTCCTGAAATCTGGGAAAATCTCGCTTATATATTTTTTAACGACAACCAATTAGATGATGCAATGATTTACTTTAAAAAAGCTTATCAAATTAACGGTAATCCCGAGTTCGCTTTTAAAATCGGACTTATTTATATGATGAAAGATGATTATAAAAACGCCATCGATTATTTCACATTGAGCCTTGAAAAAAATCCGGAAAATATAATGGAAATCAAAGAGAATCTCGGCATATCTTATTATCATCTGGGAAAATACAATGAAACGATAGGACTCTTAAGCGGGGTTGTTCAAAACGGTAAAGCCAAGGATGTGGTTTATTTTATTGTCGGAAGTTCTTATATGAAATTAGGTCTGCTTAATAAGGCAAGGGAATATCTTGAAGAGGGGTTGAAAATTAATCCTTCTAATGTAAATATACTTTATAGTCTTGGTATTCTTGAAGCAAATAAAGAAAACTTTGATTTAGCTAATTCCCATCTTGAAAAAGCGGTAATCATTGAGCGAAGCCCTGAAATTATCTATGCGCTTGCTTTGGCTAAAATGAAAACCGGCGAAATTGAAGTTGCGGTTGAGCTTTTTGAGGAATATAAATTATTCCATCAATCGGACGTGGAAATTATGTATAAACTTGGGCTTTTGTATATCCAACTTAATCAAATTGATAAAGCAAAAAAGATTTTCAAAGAGGTTTTGGAGATTATTCCCTCTAATAAAAAGGCATTAGAATATTTAATTGAGTTAGAAAAATATGAAAACAAAAGCGTTTAGTCTTTTCTTCTTCTTATTGTTTTTGCTAACGGGATGCACTCAGGAGCATTTGATTTTCCTGAAAAATATCCGTCAGGCAAATATTATTTCTTTGGATAAGATTCTTGAGGAGGCGGGATTAAAACCGCCCGACTCAAAGCGTGAGCCGATAGATTATGAGAGAATGGCAAGGGAACAACAACCCCGCGAGGTTATCCGTGAGAGAACTCCTCCGCCGACACCGTCTTCACATATTACGCTTAATATTCCGGCGGGTGAAGAGTTTTCTTTCAGGGTTACGGATGACAAAAATACGTTTGTGGTATTAAAGTCGATTGAGGGAGACACGTCTTATAACGCGGTATCTTCGGATGTTTCCTCAGCTTTTTATTCCTTCACGGCAGGAGACCGCAACGGCGCTTTAAAGTTTGATGTCTTTGACCTCGGCGGCAATATCCAAAAACATATTACTTATTTTATAAGAATAAGCGCTCCGAGAAAACCTCCCGATAAGGATGATAAGCCCGTTGAGGTTGTGGAAATACAACCGGGGGTTAGCAAACCTGACGTTACTAAACCTGCCGTTTCCGATATTAGCCCGTTGGCAAAATCCGTTATTGCATCTTTGGCGGGAATGGGTTACAGGAATAAGGTTAAGACGCTTTATGAAAATATAGATTCGCCTGATATTTCCGTAAACGACAGGGAAATCCTGCGGGATAAACTGATAGATTTGCTGATAGAAAACAAGAATTTTCGGGAAGCTGCAGAAAATATCGATGCTCTTGCCGATATTAACAGGCGTTATCTGCATAGCGGAAGACTTGAAAAAGCGCGTAACCGTTTCAGGGATGCTATGCGGCATTATACTCTCGCTCTTAACGGAAGCGGGGATACTAAAAAATCGGCAATTATGGAACTTGGCGAAATGATGATAAACGAGGGTAACGTTGACCGTAACGTAATAGATATGCTTGTCGGTCATAGCGAAAATTTTAAAGAAGATGAACCTGATTTTTATGCGCGTTCTATGATTAATATTGGGCGTCTTAAGCAGTTTACTGCGGATATTTACGAAGCTCGCGATATATTTCAATCTATAATACAGGGTGGGTATAGTATGGAAATCAGGAATCTGGCTGAAAAATACTACGACGAACTGGTAAAAAATTTCTTGGAATACAGGTAAGGGGAAAAACAATGGAATTAATCTCAGGGTTGGAAAATTTTGTTGAAGCCGTACCCCCGGAAAAAGCATCAATAGTCGAAGAAATGAATGGGTTTGGTATTATCGGGCAATCCGATACTATTATTCAGGCTTTTCTAAGAGTAAAAAAATCTGCGAAAAGCAATGCCAATATCCTAATTCAGGGCGAGAGCGGAACCGGTAAAGAGCTTTTTGCTATTGCTAACCATTATATGGGTATAAGATGCGACGGGACTATTGTAAAAATTAATTGTGCGGCAATTCCCGAAAATCTCCTTGAAAGCGAGCTTTTCGGTTATGAAAAAGGGGCTTTTACCGGCGCTGTCCGCAAAAAAATCGGTAAATTTGAACTTGCCGATAAGGGAACTATTTTCCTTGATGAAATCGGCGAAATGTCGTTATCTCTGCAAGCTAAGATTCTTAGGGTTATTGAGGATAAAACTATTTCACGGGTAGGCGGGCTTGAAACTATTTCTATTGACGTTAGGATTATTTCCGCTACAAACCTTGATTTATGGCAAGAGGTTAGAAAGGGAAATTTCCGCGAGGATTTATATTACCGTCTTAACGTAATTTTCCTTCATCTGCCGCCCCTGAGGGAACGTCGTGAGGATACACCGCTTCTTATCAACCATTTTATTAAACGTTATCGCGAGTTGGAATCCATTGAAATAAACGCAATCGACCCCGACGTGGTTAAATTGCTTATTTCATTTAATTGGCCCGGTAATGTAAGACAGCTTGAAAACGTTATTCATCACGCTATGATAATGACGGAAAGCGATAAAATTACTCTTTCCGATATTCCCGAAAATATTTTCACCTCTATTTCTTCGGTAAGCAAAACCAACCCTTTGGACGGGTATATCAAGAAAGACAATGTAATAATAACCGACCTTGACCTTGAAGAGATGGAAAAATCGCAAATACTGAAGGCGCTTGAGAAATCGCACTGGAAGATGACAAAGGCGGCGAATCTTCTCGGTATTCACAGGAACACGCTTACCCAGAAGATGAAAAAATATAACCTTAAATAGGGGAAAACTGCCTTGCTTCCACAAGCGAGTTGTAAAATTCTATGCTCCATGGATGCAGAATGGTCTTTTTTTTAATTACATATTTCATTTTATTTACCGTAATTTTTAAAACCGCTTCTTCAAATGTATCGAATGCCGATTTATAAAATTTTTCACGCTTGGAATAATCCCTGTTCGGTTCAATATAGTCTGCGACATAAATGATTTTTTCAAACATTCCCATATCGGCAAACCCTGTTGTGTGATAGATTATGGAATTTAAAATTTCGCCGTCGTTTTCGGGAATACCGTATTTATGGACTGCAAGATAAGCCCCGATTTTCGTATGTATTATGCCGGGATTTTTAAGTAGCCACGGGTCAAGTTCTATGGAATGCTTATAAGCAAAGTCTATTTGATTATCAACACTCATTCCTTTTGCACAGTCGTGAAGAAGCCCGGCTATCTCAATACGGACGGGGTCAATATCAAACTTTTTTGCAAGTTTTACGGCGGTCTCGGCAGTGCCGATTGAGTGGGTAAATCGCTTCTTATCCAATTCGGCTTCAAGTATTTTTTTTATCTCTTCCGTTGTCATATCAATTCCTTTTTAAAATTGCTTCATATTATAAACCAAAAATCCGAAGTTGTAAATATAAAAACGGATTTCATATTTAACTTAGTTTAGTAGTATTATATTTAGCATAAATAAATAATATTTTTTGCGTTGATTTAAAATTGAAAAAATGATATAATAAACCACTGTATATCAGTAAGATTTTTATTATGAGGAAAATTCAGTATTTCTTTTCGTTTAATAAATTTTGAGTTCAAGGGCGTGGGAGTATTTGGCGTTTAGTGGGACATTGTAGTTTATAAATCATTGGGGGGTTAACGGGTTTATTGCCGTTAACGAGGTTCCTATGATTGATGATGGGCTTATTGTAATTCTTCTTTGCTTTGCTTTTTTGTTTTCTACGGTGCGAAATTTTGCAGGTGCGAGCGTATCCTTACCCGGTGAATTTAATACGTGGGATGCAGGCGCATTTTTCATTTCGGATAATATGCCTCCCGATTTTGTTAAACACACCTTCCAAAGAAGCGGAACCAGTGAATATTATTTTAAAATCATTCGTGATGGAAGTTGGGCGGACGGCGATGGATGGAGTGCGGAGTATTGGATTAATTCATGGAATACTTCCTGGAATATTCCCAGAAACGACCAGGGCAATAATAATGATGCATTTATGACAGCCTTTCCCGATGATAACGGGTGGGTTAGCGTGGTTTCGGGGGACTCTCTTTCCGCAACAAGCGAACGTTTCGGTTTTATGTGGACTTCCGCTGAGCCTATAATTATTAGCGGGGTAACACGTGATGATGTTTATGCGGGAAGCAACGTTAATATAAATATTACTCTTAGCGATTCTAAATGTGCTGAGGAATATATCTATGTCCGATATACAACCAACGACTGGACAAGTTCCGATTTTGCAACGGCTTCGGGAAGCGGCACTTCTTATACGGCATCAATCCCCGGTATGCTTGCCGGCGTGCAGGTTCATTATTATGCGATGACATCCGCCCGTGCTAACGACAGTGAACTCCATGACTATCCCGACCTTCTTACACTTAGCTTTAAAAGCGCAGGAGAATCCAATTTTTCCTACATAGTAACAAACCGTCCCCCGCCTCCGCCGGTCCTTATTTTTCCCGAAGACGGCGATTTAAACTTTTTTGCAAGACGACCCCGCTTCAGGTGGGATGTTGCAGATGAGGGCGACCCCGTTACCGACCATCGTGTAATTTTAAGTAAAAACTCCGACCTTTCGGACCCCGTTTTTGATATATATACGGATTCTTCCGAGTTTAACTACCAGACAGGTGTTTATCTCGATTTGTATGACACATATTACTGGAGCGTTCAGGCTTTAGTCGGAGAAGAGGGGGGAGATATTGACGGCACTTTTTCCTCAACCAACAGTTTTGCTATTGACCCGATTTTTATAACGGTTGATTCAAGTATAGCGGAGTGGGGAGCGGCAACTTTTCCCGAGGGGGATAAAAGCGACCGCATTCATAATTATCAATGGCAGTGGAAAGACCCTCAGGGCGACCAGAGAACCGATATAGAACCCAATATTCACGCCGATATTACCGAATTTCGTGTTACCGCCGACAAGAACGCTCTTTTCTTTATGTTTAAGGTTCCCGAATTTGGAGAAACCCCTATGTCCTATATCAGTATCGCCATAGATACAAACGAGGGCGCAACAGGTAATACGTTTAATTATCAGGCGGAATGTGAGGTTAATTTCGAGGCGCGATGGAATTTGGAATTAATCGCCAATATAGACGCTACGGGATTTTATGATACAAGTTGGAATTGGACTGATGCCGGTGAAAACTGGTTTACTCCCAACACAAACCCGGGTTACGGAGAAATCGGTATTGCGTGGAACGATATGGGCTTTTCTTCCTTACCCTCCAAACTTAGGTTTACCGTATCGGTCGGCTTGAAAGAAGCGGGGCAGGGCAATTTCGGCATAGAAACCAACGGTATAGGATTACCTCCTTATTTCCTTGACTGTATTACTACCAATACTGGTTCTGCGTGGGATGAACTTTCGGACGGGATAAACCATACATATTTCGATATAAATTTTGATACTAACGGACAGGTTTTACCGAGTTATTTTGATGTTGAAACTCCTCCTGTTGTTTACGCCGGCGTGCCGTTTGAGATTAATGTTCAGGCAATGTCATTTTTCGGCGGGAAGGCTCTCGACTACGACAGGGCGTTTAATATGCAAACCCTGTCAAACGGTAATTTTTTAATTCTATCCAATAGCGGGTGGGTTGACGGTTCCAATACTTATTTTGTTATCGCCAATGCTGTCGGCGAAAACAGGATTACCGTTGCGGATGATTATTTCTCCGATATTTCGGGTTTATCCGAAGCCTTTGAAGTAATGCGTCCTTCAATCCACATAAACGAATTATCCTATAAAGAATTAGAGTGGATTGAGATTTTTAATAACAGCGAATATGATGTTCATTTGACCAACTGGGTAATTACAGATAATTCTACTCTAAGCCCAATATATCATATAGAACAGGATTTAGTTTTCCCTCCCGAAACATTTTTGGTTTTTTACAATTCCTATTATGACAATTATCCTTCTTATGGAGACGGAATTAATGATACGGATTTTTCAGACGGCAGGGGGATTATTTACGGAAACTGGGGAGAAAACCGGCTTGCCGATGACACAAACGTTGTATCGCTGTTTTCCTCGGGAGACAACTATACTGTCCACACCATAATAGACTTTATGGCTTACGGTGATGACCCTCGCACTATGGCGGATACGGACGTTTTGGATTTGGCGATAGATGCGGGGTTATGGAGTGAGAGCGAATATGCCGCCACCTCGCGATATATCGCAAGCTCCTTGCCCGCGAGACCTTACGGGTCAAGTCTGGCGCTTATGCCTGACGGTAACGACAACAATCTCGGAAGCGACTGGGCTACCGACCGCACTCCGACCTTGGGCTATTCCAACATCCTGATAGTAATGGAGAATATTACCGTATCCACTCAATCCGATGACGGTTACAGGGGTTCCATTATGCTTGGGTTTAGTTTCCGCTTGCCCGACCCGGAAAACAACCACAATTCGACAAGCGGGGATACATTGGAGCGTCTTGTGATTGATATTGACGGCGACATTCAATTATCGGATATTGCAGAGGCAAAACTCTGGAACGGCAACGGCTCTCCTGTATTTAACTACGGGTTTGAAAACAGCGATTATCCCGAAAACCTTTTGATGGGAGCCGGTGTTTTTGACAGCGGGTCTTTTATATTCGAGACTTTGGTTAATAATAATATTCCGTATGATGAGGCGGAAGGGGTTTACGGAAGCGGATTTATGGACGTTCATTTTTCTTTAAAGATTGCATCGGATGCGGTTATCGGGAGAAATTTCTCCGCGAGTATTCCTGCCGGCGGGATTGAAATAGGTTCAACTACTCATAACCTTCTTACCGATAAATCTATATCTAACGTAAATTTTCAGACCGTAAAGGCGGGCAAACCCGTTGTAACCGAATACTCTACGGGAAAAGGACACGGGGCTGATGATTATATATATCAATTTGTGGAAGTGTTTAATAACTCCGATACGGATATTGATTCCGGCAATTTGGGATGGAATCTTTCCGTGAGGAGAGGTAATTATGAGCATTTTTATTATCAAGGCAATACTTTTAAAGCCGGAGGATATATGTTAATTGCACCGGGCAGCACCTCACTTTCGGATTTTCTGAATTACTACGATATAAATCCCGAAGCTACGATAATGACCAATGACGGGGCGTATTTAGGTGATTTCGGTCTTGCATTAACCGACCCGCCGTTTATCCTGCGCGAGGGAAACACTATATTGGCAATAGTTGATTATACAAATCTTCACGCCGCTAAACCGGATTATCATACGGTTGAACGTATTGATATTTACGGTTCGGACGGATTACCCTTGGATGCCGATGAAAACTGGCGTTATTCCGCGATTACCGGCGGAACGACGGGGTATTATAACGGTTTTCGTGCTTCACAGATGGCTTTAACCGATGTGGAGGAATATACTCTTGAGATGTTTTCATCCAACAACCTTGTTTTGGATTTTTATATCCCTAATAATTTCGGAAGCGAGGAAACTTTATTATTGCTTACCTTGACCAATCTCGGTGATGCAGTTGATACGGATATGGAACTCTTTTTATTCCGTGAGGAAGGAACTACTGATGGTTTTGACTTATCGGAAGATACTTATATCGGCGGATTCGGTTATTTAGGCGATTATAGATGGAAGATTGACGGGGTAATAACAATACCCGCTATTGGCGGTGTTACAAACTGGCGATTTTATGTTACCGCTACAATTCCTCAGACATCACAGGACGGGAGAAGCGTTCGTCTTGCCGTTGAAAATTTAGCTCCCGCTTTTATAGGCCCTTATTCGCCCGATTATACACACGGCGCACAGGTAGCGGGTTTTTATCACGGTCCCGTTGATTATATGGTTTCCAATGTTTCGACGCTTTATTGCGGGCATCCCGGATTTACTTTAACTAAGACTGTGGATAGTGTGGAGCTGCCTGATGGTAGCGGCTTTGTAAAACCGGGAGGGACAATTAAATATGAACTTAAATACTCAAGTATAGGAAATGCAAATGCATATAACGTTGTGCTGTATGATAAAATTCCCGACAACACAACGTATTACACTAATGAGTTGGGGACTGCGGAGGGATGGGAAGTCCAGTTTTCGAGTTTGGAGTCGCCTGACCAGACTTATGATTCTGTCGATTACTTATCCGACCCTACGGGCGCAAGATGGATACGATGGCGTAAGGAGGTTGTTGGAAAAGATGAAACGGATAAAACCTTGTTTTTTTCCGTTACGGTAAACTAATTTTGATAGAGGTGTTTCTATGAAAAAAATGGGATTTTTATTAGTGGCTTTGACCTGTTTTTTCTTTACTCAAACTTTTGCCAAAATCAGCGTTAATAATATAATTACCGATTTTAGCGATGGAAATAATCTTATCGACGGTGATTTGTCCACCTTGGCTTCAGGAAAAAGCGGTATCAATAATGCCACTTTGCAATTTGGGCGGGTTATGTATCTTGAGAGGATAGTTTTTCACTCTCCTGATACATTGGATTTTGAAAAAGTTGAAATATTCGGTTCTGAGGATTTTGTTCAATGGAAAAAGATTGTTGAAAAAAAGAATTTGCGGGGCAGTCCTATCGAAATTCCGCTTACGGATGCCAATGCAAGTTTTATGCGGGTTGTAATTGTCTCAAAAGGCGATTTCAAACTTTCTCAGATTGAGTGTTTTGCACCGGAATTGCCTAAAAACGAGATTTACAACCTCAGGGTGAGGAATATCGGCGAAAATACCGCCACTATTGAGTGGAGAACCAAACTCAAGTCTATCAGCTACCTTGAATATGCGACAAAAGTCAAGGGCGAAAAAAGGCAACTTGTTCAAACCGCATATAAAACCGAGCATAGCACCGAATTAAGCGGTTTAAAAAAAGGAACGGATTATATTGTAGGAGTGGTTAGCGAGGCGCCGGACGGCAGCCGTGTTAAAAGCGAAGTTTTGGAATTTCGCACGCGGGGAATTCCTTATCCGGATATCTGGGCGCTTGAAGCTAAGGAAATAAGCCCTTTTACCGCAAGTATTTTCTATCGCGCTAATGTTCCTGTTCGGCATCAGGTTCTGTTAGGCAGAAGCGAGGACGCGTTGGAAAAAGTTATTGAAGAAGCCTCTTTGAAAGAAGAGAATACTTTTGAAATCAAAGGGCTTCAACCCGAAACCGAATATTATTACCGCTTGGATTTAACCGACAGGTTCGGTAATGTTGTTATGACTCCCCCGATACGCTTCAGGACTCCCCCGTATAATATTGCGCTCGGTAAACGGGTATGGGGAACTTTTGGGTTTACCCCGGCAAGAGGTGGTGTTCTTGAGGCGGGAGAAGAAAACCTTGCTAAACTTGTTGACGGTAATGTCAACTATTTCGGCGGGACTGCGGTTTCCCAGAACGCCGACAATGCCGACCAATACGCCGTTATCGACCTCGGCGAAATTTCGCCTGTTGACAGGCTTGAGATTATATGGTGGGGGTTGTCTTACAGCCGAAATTACCGTATCGACTTATCAAACGATGGAGAAAACTGGACTACGGTAAGCCAAAGGCTTAATGCCGACAGAGGCGAAGCTATGCGTTCGCCTGCGGGAGACCTGATTGTCCGTCATACCGTGCCTGTCGGGAAAAGCGCGCGGTTTGTCAGACTTTTTGTAAGAGCCAAAGCTCCTCGCGGAACACGCAGCGAACTCTGGGAGCCTATGTCTCAATTGTATCTATCGGAAATTGCAGTGATTAGAGATATGAAATAATTCTTTTGAAGGAGGTCTTAAATGAATAGAGAGAAAAACAAAATTTTTAAGGAGGAAGCTATGAAACGGAAAAGTTTAATGCTTTTAGGTTTTTTGGGCATCAGCTTTTTTCTGCTTCTGATGATTTTTGCCCCTTGGGGTGAAAGAACGCTTTCGGCTAATGTGGGAACTGAAGCAGGTATTGTTCTTACTAACGTTGCGGAATTAGACTGGCTTGGCGCTACGGCAGCAGAATCTGTTACAAATATTGATCATACTGTCGGAGTGAACTACGGCGCTAAATGGATTGGTGAAGGAGATGGAACTGTTGTTGCGGGAAATATGAAAGTTATGGAAACCTACTTTACTAATCTTGGTAATGCCGATGCGGATTATGAATTTAAGTCCGAGATTCTTGATGACGAATCAAGTCTCGCATGGACTACCACTTTTTCTAACTTTACGGATGGAGGAGCGGAAGGCGCTACGCTTATGGTTGCAGGCATATCGCGAGGAGCTGTAAAGCAAATCAGATTTAACGTGGATGTTCCTTCTGCAGAAACAAATTTAGCCTATATGCAATTCCGTCTGATAGCCAGCAATGAAGATGCGGCTAACCTTAATGCTACTAATTACACGGGCTTAAATGGTATTGTCTATGGCGGAGATATGGGGCTTTATGGAGCCGCCCCCGGTCATGTATGGATGCACAATACCAACGAAAACGACAGGCAATGGACACTTACCGTTGAGGCACCTGTTTTGTATCTTACTATGGCTGCCGGATTTGCAAACCCGGAACCTTACCAATTGGAAGCTACACCCGTTCCCGGCGCTTTGATTACTTACAGGCTTTTCTATACCAATGCCGGTGATGCAGGAGCTACCGAAGTTACTTTAATCGGAAATGTGCCTGATAATACTACTTATTCTAATGAAAGTATAGTGCGCGGTGCAACCGGCGCTCCTCAGACGGTAGGCGACTATGGTGACGGTGGAAACGTTGGTTTGGCTGATGCACAGGACGGCGGAGATGAGGCTTGGTATAATGCAGGAGGTCCTCGCGTTGAGATTTATCCGGGCGGTACGGATACGGATAATACCAGCGGAACTGTGGCTTCTGCAGCCTCAAGAAACTATTTCTACCGTGTAACGCTTGACTAACGCGGTTATTGGGGGGACTTTGCTTGAAACTTGTTTGCTTGGTTTATTGAGATTATTAAGGGGTTTTTTGTGAGAAATCTCATTGTGTTGACTTTAATTATGCTTTCAATCCCCCTTCATTCAAGAGTGCGTGTTTTTCACGAAGGAGGGTGGTATGCCAGGGTTAGTCTTAAAGAAATCGGAAACGTAAAAACTCCTGTCGTTTTGTCGGTATTCAACGAAAACGACACCAACTCGGCGTTTTTTCTTGAAACCGGTATTGTAACCGACACGAGACTTGCTTTAAACGACGGGAGTTACCGTTACCGATTATTCGATGCAAACGGCAAAACGTTAGACAGCGGAGACATTGAGCTTAAAACTGTTTTCGATGTTTCGATTGTGTCGAATGTGCCGGGGGTGGTGATATTTAAGCTTAAATCCGTTGAGGGAGTTTTTATAGAGGGCTTTCTTGAAAGAGACGAGGAGACTGTCGGATACAGGAGGCTTTATTTTGACGGGGAATCGAATTTAAGTTTCGACAACCTTGAAAGCGGGGCTTCTTATCTTGCGAGGTTCAGCGCAAACGGATTTATCCGGTTTTTGCGATTTGAAAGCCCGCGACGGAATATTGCGCTTAATAATCCCGTTAGCGGAACGTTTACCCGTCTCCCCGAAAGTCGTTTTGTAATAGACGATACCCCCGCTATTACGCGGATTAACGACGGGAATATATCGTGGCAGAGCGGGATGGCGGTAAGCGGCGAGGTTAATTCATCGGAACAGTTCGCGCTGATTGACCTGATTTCCGTAAGGAATTTTGAGTTTGTGAGGGTAATATGGTGTGCAAATTATTATCCTCTGCAGTATGACTTTATATACAGTGTGGACGGGAAATCATGGAAAAAGGTTTCAAGAAACGGGAAGGAATATATTAACGATATTGCGCCCGACAACTCCCCCGTAAAAATCGACTACTTTGAGATAAAGGAACGGGCGAAGTATGTAGGGGTGCTTGTAGAAAAGGGAAGCGCTATTTTTGCAAGACAGCGGTTTAGAAACTATGTCCGTCTTATGGAGTTGGAAATTTATGAGTAGAAGGGTTTTGCCTGTTTTAGCTTTGATATTGATACTTGCTTTTGTCGAAATTTCGTTCGCGCAAACAAAGGCGGAAACCGTTATTACCAATATTTCGGAGATTATCGGCGTGGGTTCCGGATTTGGGTTCAATATAAGTGAAACCAATTACGATTTTACGGTGGGCAGGATATACGGTATCAGTCGGATTGCCGGCATTCCCGCATCCTATACCGCCAGACCATTGTATCAATACAGGCAAGCATTCAGATTGACCAATCTTGGAAATGATGCCGATGACTTAACGGAGGTAAGTATTACTTCTTTCAGCAACAATGTCGGGTATAATGAAGCGGACTGGATTTATAGTCTCGAATTTATGGGGGTAAACGTAGGAACTAATTTTACTATTCCTCCGCAATATTTCGGGGAAGGTGCGATTGCGCGAATTATTTTGGTTGTGGATATTCCGCGTTGTGATGTGGAATCTGTGGGTTTTATTACGGTAAGCGCATCTACTCCCTCAAACGATACCCGATTGGTTGCAATTTATGACGGGTTTAACGGTGTTCAATACGGGGGACATAGCTATGATGAAGCGGAACTGAGAATAGACTTGGTTATGCCCAATAGTATTGCCACGGTTTTGGCTACCGATGATATAGATACGATAAATGTATTTGACGGCAGTCGCGGGCTTCGTCGCTCCCAAAACAAGGTATTACTTCAACTCGGAAAAGCCCCGGATAACATATCTTCGGTTAAACTGTGGGTTGCAAAAGACACGTTAGCCCAAGGCGGCGGTGAAAACGAAGGAAGTTATACTATGGCACCTATTACAAGCGATTCTTTTATCGGAAAAATCCCTTCCGAATATCTTAAAGATGTAAATTTCGTGTCTTTCCTGTTTGAGGTGGACCAGCTATATTACGCCGGTAATTATACTTACCGGCTATTTGACCTTCATAAGCAGGATAATTACCAAACCGTTATTATGAAAAACGTTATTGATGATGAAAAAGGATATATTCAAATTCCTGCGGAAGCGGTGGGGGAAGAGGGAAGGATTGAGGTTTATTCTATTGCAGGGGACAGGGTGCGTACGATTCTTAGCGGAAAAGCCGACAGTCAAATTTACTCTTGGGACGGTAAAGACGATAATCAGGTTAGGGTGCATACGGGAACTTATTTTATGATTATAGCTTTTCCTGAGCTACGCGAGGTCAGAAAATTTTATGTGAGATAGATTATGAAAAGAGTTACGTTGATTGTATTATTAACTATTAAGATACTTTGCATAAGTTTGTCGATGGTATTTTCCGCCACAACGGGCGCGGATTTCTTAAAACTCCCGAAAAGCGCGCGGGCAATAGGGCTGGGAGATAGTTATGCGGCAATATTGGGTGATGTTACCGCTATGGAATACAATCCCGCCGCTATGAATACTATTAAAAATTTGGCTTTTTCTATGATGTACCAGATGTGGTTTGATAACGTTTTTTCTATTTACGCATCGGGAGCGTTTAAAGTTTACGATTTTGTTTTAGGAATGAGCGCATTTTATGTTGATTACGGAGGTGTAAAGGAATATGATGCATTCGGCGCGTTGGTATATGAACACAGACCCCACGATTTGAATATAAAATTTGCCGTCGCTGTGGACGGGGGGATTTTATTGCCTGCTTTAACGGGATTATCTTTAGGGGTCAGTTTATCCATACTTGAACGAACTTTAATAGATGAAATGAAAATGGGTTTTTCATTTGATATTGGTTTAAATTATCAATGGTATATGGGGCAGGTTCCGTTATTTACCGGATTATCGGTAAAAAATCTCGGCGCTGCGGATGAATCAATTACCCCTGTGCAAGCCACTTTAGGTTTTGCTATTAAGCCGTCGGATAATTTTTTAATATCATTAGATACATCTTATGAACAACATAATAATTTGATTTTTAGGTAGTGTCAACTTAATTGTGTCTTTAAATCAAATTTTTTTACGAAATTCAGAAACCAAAGTTTCAAGAAGGCATTTAAACCGGTATCTGATTTAAAGCCATCTGTATTTTTTAGTTTCCTTTC
>Ga0334898_1000836_pt1 | contig 41785 bp, 33 predicted proteins | sample GraSluR3_MG_10_FD_207228 | JGI IMG/M metagenome (GOLD analysis project Ga0334898, IMG submission 207228) | Sludge microbial communities from methane-producing bioreactor in Wageningen University, Netherlands - Granular Sludge_3_08-R3 | ecosystem: Engineered > Bioreactor > Anaerobic >... | reverse complement strand
ACCTCGTCATAGTCTTCTTCAAAGATGTCTTCTTCTTCTGTATCAGGTATTTCAGGTTCAACCGTAGTATGAACATCTGACGGTTTCTCTATTTCTTCTGACACTACCTCGTCATAGTCTTCTTCAAAGATGTCTTCTTCTTCTGTATCAAGTATTTCAGGTTCAACCGTGGTATGAACATCTGACGGTTTCTCTATTTCTTCTGGTACCACCCCTTCAACAGGTTTTTCAGGCAGTTCTATATCAAAGAAATCATCAGGATAAAGATCTGTATAGTCTTCATCGTCATCTTTATGTTCAGGCAAAAGCTCTTCCACCATTCCTTCTACAATATCATCAATGCCTGCAAGAGCTTCTTCTATTTCTTCTGCTTCTTCCTGGAGTTCCAGTTCGGTTTCTATTTCATCCTGCTGGATTTGCTCAAAGGTTTTTAACGGTTCTTTATCAATAATTTCAGAGACATCTACAGCAGAATCAGTCTCACTTTCAGCTAAATCAGTCTCATCTTCGGCTAATTCTGTCTCATATTCAGCTAAACCTGTCTCATATTCTATTAAATCTGTCTCATCTTCAGCAAAATCTGTCTCATCTTCAGCGAAATCTGTCTCGTCTTCTGCTAAATCTATCTTATCTTCAGCTAAATCTATCTCGTCTTCTGCTAAATCTGTCTCATCTTCGGCTAATTCTATCTCATCTTCGGTTAATTCTGTCTCATCTTCGGTTATTTCTGTCTCATCTTCGGCTAATTCTGTCTCATCTTCGGCTAATTCTGTCTCATCTTCGGTTAATTCTGTCTCATCTTCAGTAAAATCTGTTATTTCAGGTTCAATAATTATAGGTTCTTTCTTTTCTTCAACTTCCTGTATGGGTATATTAAGTTCCTGAGCCAATTCTTCACTTATAACGGGTTCTTCAAGCGGTATGTCATCAAGGTATTTTGCACCACCTATTTCTGAAATACCTTTTTTGATGGCATCTCTGTCTTTTTCAGGCTTTTCAGGAGCAACTGGTTTTGCGGGTTCTTTTTTAGCTGGTTTATCCTGCTTTGTAGCCTTTTTGGCTTCTGGTAGCTCTTTAACCTCTTCACCTGCAACTATTTCTGGTTTAACAGGTTTAATAGGGACTGTTTTCTGAGAGGTTTGTGGAGCAGTGACAGGAGTTTCAAGGTCTGCCGGTTCAGCTTCCTGCCCGTATTTAAGGAGGTTAATACACCTTTTAGCAACCTTTCGTACTTTTTCATCAGGGTCAAGCATTTTGCCTTTAAGGTGAATAATACTTCTTTTATCTCCAAGTATAACAAAGGCCTCTGCCGTAGCAATTCTAACCCGTGGATCCCTGTCTTCGAGCGTTTCTATAAAATACGGTATAACGTAGGTTGATCCTATATGAGCCAGAGCCATTATTGATGTTACTCTTATTTCAAGTGGTTCATAGTTTAATAACCTCAATAAAGGTTCTACTGCGCTTTTATCTTTGATTTTGCCAAGTGTTCTGATAACTTCAAGCCTGATAAGCTTATTAGATTTATTATCAAGAAGTTTGATCAGCTCATCCAGGTAGTCTTTGTTTTTTAAATCTCCTAAAACCCTGATACCGGCACACTTAAATATAATATTTTTATGTTCAAGGCATCTCCCCACCTCTTTTATAGGAAATGAAAATAATTTAGCCTTTATTTTATTTATTTCTGCATCAATATTTTCTGGCCACTTAATTTTTGTGGCCGTTTTCTGTTGATGTGCGTTTTTAATGTTTTGCTCCATCTTCATTTGTCTCTGGCTAATAAATTTTAATTTTTACTTTTGCAGTTTGCCGTTTAAAATAAAATAACAGTATTTAATAATTATCGGAAAGAACCCTTAATAAATTAAATTTAAAATTATTTTTATATTTAAGATAACCTAAAATGGAATATACTCAAATACATCAATTAGAGGATTAGCAATGTTTGCAATTGTAATGACAGGGGCAACAGTAGGAATAGAAGGGTATATTATTGAAGTTGAAGTTGATATTGCATCATCATTACCAGGAATAGTAATAGTTGGCTTGCCAGATGCAGCTGTATCAGAGGCAAAAGAAAGAATTAAAGCTGCTATTAAAAATTCAGGTTATATTTTTCCGGGTAAGAAAGTTATCATAAACCTTGCACCAGCTGACATAAGAAAAGAAGGATCAGCGTTTGACCTGCCACTGGCCATTGGTGTTTTGGCGGCAGCAGAATATTTATCCATTGAAAATTCAAAAGAATATTGTTTTCTGGGTGAACTTTCACTGGATGGCTCTTTGAGGCCTGTAAACGGTGTTTTGCCGATTGCTATTGCTGCAAAAGACAGCGGTATTAAAAACCTTATTGTGCCAGAAGAAAATAGCCGGGAAGCCGCTCTCATAGATGATATAGATGTTTATGGAGTAACTAACCTGCTTGAAGCAGTAGAAATTTTAAATGGCACAGGCACAAAAAAACCTGTCAGAGTAGATAAAAAATCTCTGTTTTTAGAGACAACAGAAGCCTTAAATATTCCTGATTTTTGCGAAGTCAAAGGTCAGGAACACATTAAGCGAGCACTGGAAATAGCTGCCGCCGGTGGACACAATGTATTGATGGCTGGCTCTCCGGGAGCAGGTAAAAGCATGCTGGCCAAAGCTTTTGCAGGTATACTTCCACCTCTTGAGTATTCTGAAGCTCTTGAAGTAAGCAAGATATACAGTGTAAGTGGTATGCTGCCCTCTGGCAAAGGACTTATTACCAGACGGCCATTCAGGGCTCCACACCATACAGCATCTTCTGTGGGTATTATTGGAGGAGGGAATATACCTAAGCCAGGAGAAATTAGTTTATCACACAGGGGGGTTCTCTTTCTGGATGAAGCTGTTGAGTTTCCACGTAATGTGCTTGAAGTATTGAGACAGCCTCTAGAAGATAAAGTCGTTACTATAAGCAGGGCACAGTTAAGTGTAACTTATCCTGCTGATTTTATATTGATGCTGGCAATGAATCCCTGCCCCTGTGGTTTCAGAGGGGATAGCATCAAAAAGTGCGTTTGTTCCGATTCGCAGGTATTAAAATACTGGTCAAGGCTTTCAGGCCCGTTGCTTGACAGAATTGATATACAGGTAGAAGTTACCAGGCTTGATGAAAAAGAAATCATTGGTCATACTCCTGAAGGCCTGTCATCAGAACAGATTAGAGAAAGAGTAATTCAGGCTCGCAACAGGCAAGTTGAGCGATTTAAAAAAGATGGTATTGTATGTAATGCCCAGATGAATTCACGATTGATTAAAAGGCACTGCAAACTAAAAGAAGATTCTGAAGCATTGCTTTTATCTGCAATAAGGCAGATGCAGCTCAGCGCAAGGGCATATGACCGTCTATTGCGGTTATCAAGAACTATTGCTGATCTGTCAGCCGAAAAAGACATTCAAACACATCATATCGCAGAAGCCCTCCAATACAGGACAATTAGCTAAAAACTATAAAAAGAAGGATACAGGCAAACAAAATCTCATTATTATGCAATAATCTACATATGAGGGTCATCTACACGATCTGACATCTCAGATTTTGATAAATTTCTATAATAAACAACAGTAATTTCTGATTCAGGCGTTATATCCTGATCATAGACCCTGGAAAGATAACTTACTATTTTATCTAAAGTCTTTAGATCGCTTTTCTCTTTTGAAAGGTCTTCTTCCGTAAGCTCTTTAATCTTGCATAGCTTCAATTCTTTTGTGATAATACCCTGCCTGATGACTTTATGATTTACCCTGATATCTACAACTTCATCAGGAACATAGTAACAATGATCATAATATATAGATCCTGTTCTCAGGGCAATTTTTTCATCTTCTGCGTTTTCGTTTATAACCTCATTGAGATATTCAGCCGGCCAATTAATAGCTTTACTCATTGTTTATAACCTCTTTAGCATTAATCTTTTCCAGAAACTCTTCATTGGTTTCTGATTCCATTAATAATTTTTTGAATTGTTCAGGTGGAATATTAAATTTTCTGGCAAGATCATTTTCAAGGGCACTAAAAGATAAATCTCCTGTGCCAAGAATGGTTTGTAATTTGAGGTTTTCAAGCTCTTTTGCCATAATGGTTTCCCTTTTTACTATCCAGAATCATTTTACTATAGATAAACTGCAAAATGGAAGTAACCCCATTTTATAAGCCAATAAATAACTAAGATAATAGGTTTTGGTTTCGATTATAAAAAAAAGACATTACTGTCCGGTTAAATTTTATCTGAGGGTTTGGTTTTTGCCAGTTTCTTTAATTTAACTTCCTGTAAAATTTTCTAATCCAAAACAGATATTATGACAGGCTTTATACATCTAAATAAAATCTTTTACCGGAGACCAGTAAAAAAAAAAGAGTAATTTGTTCCAGATTTTTTGGGCAAAAAGCACTATAAAAAAATCTTTTTTCTTTGTTATAATGATTTAATAAAGATTTTTAAATCTATAGCTTATTTATGAAAATTTTTTACTGATGATAAGAAATGTTTCTTTCAATCAGAAAGTGGTTTTAACTGCTTCAATTAAGGGAATAATACTATTTAAAGGCATAATGAACCTCTTTCGTTCGACCAGGGTAATTTAAGGTAAACATCCAGATAACTAGCTGTTTAAAAGAATTTAATGACGACCTCCGTCTTATAGGGCTTTTTTCATAAATATGTAAGTCTTAAATGCTGATATGTTTTAGTTATTGATTATTTATTGGTTTTGGATAGGTGTCAGGCAACAATTAGAGGGATTTTAAATGGTAAGAAGAAGGAATAGACAGGCTAAAAACATTTTGCTGGATAATAGTGTCTTTATTGCAGGTATTGTATCACTTGCTTTATCGGTACAGATTTTGCCAGCTTTTTCTCAGCAAATTATTGTTGATGGAAAAACTAACACAACTTTAAAAGTGAATGATTCACTTACAACAGTTAATACAAAAACTATTAAAGGTCAAAACGCTTTTAACTCCTTTCAAAAGTTTAATGTTGATAAAGGTAATACTGTTAATCTTGTCGTACCATCAAAAGCTAACAACCTCATAAACCTGATACATAGTGAAAAAACTAATATTAACGGCATTCTTAACAGTATTAAAGGTGGCAAAATAGGCGGAAACATATACCTTGTTAACCCTTATGGTATAACTGTTGGAAGCCAGGGGGTCATAAACGTAGGAAGCCTGACAGCTATTACTCCATCACATAGTTATATGAATAATTTCTTTAACTCATCGGGAAACCCAGATAATCAGGCTGTCATTAACCTTTTAAACAATAATGTACCTGTTAATCAGAATGCTTCTATAATCAATTATGGAACCATTAGAGCAATCAATAATGTAAAATTAGACACAGGTTCAATTATTAATACCGGAAAAATTTCTGCAAACTCTTTTAATCAGAGTCAATCCTCTCTAAATAATGTAGATATATCAGATATTATAAATACAGAAGAACTTGAACGTGCTGAAATGGCATTATATGAAGGCGGAAACATTACATTAGCCTCAAAAGCAAACTTTGTAAATAAAGGCACAATAGAAGCTGATAGCCTTAATAAAAAAGCTGGAAACATAAAAATAACATCTGATGCTGATATAACAATGACTGAAACCAGTAAAATAACGGCTATGGGCCATGGAAAACAGGCAGATGGCGGCTATATCTATATATACGGCAAGAATACCTACCTAAATAAAGGTGCTCTTGTTGATGCAAGTGCCGGTAAAATATCTGGTGATGGTGGTTTTGCAGAAGTTAGTGCTGAAGATACTGTTTTAACAAAAGGCACTATCAATGCAAAAGCTTTTAACGGTAAGCCAGGTGAAATTCTTATTGATCCGTTTAACCTTGTTATTAATGGTGGCAGGTTTTCAGATGGATCTAACCTTACGTTCCAGGCTCTAAATAATATTCTTGTTAAAGAAGGAACTACTATTTCTTCAAGAAACCTGAATAATGTATATACTGAAGACCATTCAACTGCACCATCTCAGGGAGACTCAGGAAATATTAAATTTGAATCTCTCTCCCTGGATATAGAACCTAATACCAGAATATACTCATTTGCTAACAATAACTACAAATCAGGAGATATAATCTTTAGAGCAAATAACCTGTTTATAGATACCTCTGGCGTAAAACCTGAAATCATTGCAGGCTCTGGTAACGCTATCATTAATCGTGCATTTATCGGCAATATCAACATTAAATCAAGCAATAACAACCCGGGGAAAAGTAGAAATAAGTTCTTTAACGGGTTTTTACACGCAATGCTAACTGATTTAAATTTATATGACTATGAACTGGATACTATTAACGCTGAAAATATCATTATTGGTTGCAATAGTAAAATATTCTTTGCTACTAACAAACTCAATGTTAATGCAAATCTTAATATACCAGGCAACTTAACCCTTAATGCTGTAAATTTAATTTCTGTAAATGGAAATATAGGTATTAACAATAATCTCTCTGTAAATACATTTAACAAAACAAATATCTCTGGAAACCTTAATATTGGCAATGATTTAATTGTTAATAGTGCTAAAAATCTAAATATAGAAGCGGCCGGTAATAATAGTAATACTAATATCATGGCTAAAGGAAACATAATACTTTCTTCTGAAGCTAAAAATGGCTCTATTTTACTTGGAACCGGTAACAATAGTAATAAAAAATCTGTTAATGTAACTGCTGACGGCAACATTGTTTTGTCTGCTGACGGTCATACCTTTATTTCGGGCAAAAATACAGATGTTCATGCCAGTAATTTAGTTCTATCCAGTGACAAAAAGAATGCCGGTATTACACAAAATGCTTCTGTAACAGTTGATAAGAATGTTACAATAGAAGCTCAAAAAGGCAACGTCTTTATTGATGGGTCTATAACAGCCGGCAATGACCGCAGTCAATACCTTATGGTTAGAAACAACGGCTCAATTGACCCATCAAGTAACCTTATACCAGAAATTGCAAATGGCCAAATATATATTAACAAAGATACAATTATTGGTGGAGAAGGTGGAACAATCACTATCTCCGGTAAAAAAGTTCAGGGTAAGGGTTCTCTTTCTGTTACCGGTGGAAATGGAAACGTTAATATAATTAACAATTCAAGCCATAATCTGAATATTGATACGTTACAAGTTGCTGAAGGTACACCTGGAAGTATTACTATTAATAATAAACCTGTAACATCCAGATATGACAAGATAAGCGTAAATATTAATAATAATGAAGGCCCTGAAGGAATTAATATTACTAACAATTCTAGCTCGGATGTTTTGTTATCAGGTCTTTTATCTTCTACCAAAGGAGATGTTTTAATAAATAATAACTCTGGAAATATTCTTAATGCAGCTGGTACTGATGAACAGATCATTCAGGCAAAACATATCGCCCTGAATGCCTCAGGGATAGGACAGTCACCTTCTCAAACTGTGAATATTGACACTATAAACGGAGGCAATCTAACCGCTATCAGCAGTCAATCAGATATTTACGTTTCAGAACTTTCAGGTGATTTGTATGTAAATTCAGTCCAGGCTAAAGGAAACGTTTATTTAAGTTCTGCTGGAAGCATACTAGACGGAAACACAGTATCAGAAGAAGCAAAAATATCCGGTAATGCTTTAACATTAATCGCAGGAGAAACTGGAAACATTGGAAACAACACCCCTGAAGGCATATTAGAGATAGAAACTACTGATAAATTAACAGCCATGGCTGAAGGTGGTAGCATTTATCTCAAAGAAACTGGCCCGGAACCCACTGTTATAGTTGATACTTTAAAAGCTAAAGATAATATTTACCTCCATGCTGACTGGAAAATTCAAAACTTTGAAGGCTCTTCTATAACTACAACAGCTAATAATAGTAAAATTACTCTAATAACTGATGATACAAAGTTGTTTGATGATGCTACAAATACTGGTGGCACTATACAAACAGGTTCAGATGGTTATGTTTCTATTGAAAGAACCACACCAGGTGATATTCATGCGAGCTATCAGGGTGATGATAATTTGTATCACCCGTCAAGCGGTGAAACAACATTTGTAACTACACGTGAATTAAGCACAATATCGACCGGGTTTGTTGAAATTATTGCCCATCAAGGTCAGGAAATATGGGGTGACACCCAGGATCTCAATATTATTATTGATGATGATTATGATTTTCTGTCAAACCCTGTAAATGTTGAAAATGGTATTATTCATATATTAAGAAAAACTGACGGTATATTAACTTTAGGTGGTACAATTGATGATATCGGTGTAATAACCCAGAATGAGATTAACAATATAACTGCTGATGATATTCTGCTTGGTAATGTTCTTGATCCTTCTATCTGGGAATACGGCAACACAATTGAAATTAGATTGCTAAGCCCTGATTTCTCAACTACAAGCTCAACTAGCGGGGCTTCGAACGTAACACTTATAACATCAGGAAATATTATAGATGCCAATCCATCAAGCACCACTCCGCTGTTGGCTAAAAACCTTAACCTTGTTGCAGGCGCCGCTGGCTCAGGCAGTATTGGGGGTCCGGGTACTCAAACTATAGATATACAGCTTGTTGAAGATGGATCTTTAAGTGCAACAGCTACTGATGATATTAATGTAACACATTATAACTCTGATATGCTGCTAGATAAAGTTCATTCTGAAACGGGTAATGTTCAACTAACCTCCATGCAGGGCATACTGGATGCTAACGGAGATGATGTAAATGTAATAGCAGCAAAAGACATTACTTTAACTGCATATCCCTTAAGCAATATCGGTACAGAAACTGATTTTATAGAAATTAATTCAGCAACAAGTGGCACAGGCTCTGTTAGTGCTCAGGGTTCAAATATCTATCTTAATGAAATAGAAGGCGATTTGAACATAAATCAAATTGCTAATGGCAGATATTTTGCCAATTATGTCTATCTTAAAGCCTCTGATTCAAATGGGGCAAGCATTTTAGACTACGATATATCCAGTGATTCAACCTATAACATCAGAGCATATACAACATCTCTTGAAGCCAAATATGGTTCAATTGGCTCGGGAGGTATAGGTGATAATGGAGATATTGATATTCAGGCTTATGACCTTGCTGTTCTGGAAAAAATAGAAGCAGGAACAGCCGAAGGATTTACTGACCCTGTAACAATAAATATCCAGCATAATGGAGGCTCTTCTGCACGAGCTTTGCGCATTGGTGAAATTATTTCCAATGAATATTCAACAGTAAACATCTCAACAAACGGTGAAATAATTGATAGCGAACTGACAGATAATCCTGATGTTGATATTACAGCCAATATAATAAATCTTTCATCTGCCAGAGGCATAGGTTATGGATATGTCCGAGAGAATAATACCTATGTCAACAGTATGATAGACATTAAACTGATAGGTGAAAATCCTTTATTGAATACGACTTTTCTTGATATATTAAGATTAACTTCAGATGGAGATATGCATTTAGGTAACCTAACCAGTACAACTACATCATCAACTTCCAGTATGTTGCTTATTTCCCGTAACGGTTCTATTCTTGATGGCCTTAAAACAGGTGAAGCCAATATACAGGCTCCCTGGACCACACCTTTAGTGCATATAGAAGCAATTGAAAGCACCAGTGGTTATGGTGGCTACATTGGTTCTCAGGAAAATCCAGTTGTTTTAAATATTACAAGTGGCAGCAATGATTACGTTAAGACTGTATCAAACAATGATACCTTCCTTAAAAACATTAATACCAGCGGGCAACTTCAGATAATGACCAGTACTTCAGGTGGTAATTATAGTTTAGAATCTGACAATACTGTGTCTCTTATAAGAAACCCTAATAGTACACCTGCAATTTTATCTGCCGGAGATATTTACATTAAAACTAACAGCCTGGTAAGTGACTATATAACCCCTTCATATAATGAAGAAGTCTTAATAGAAGGGCATAATATAAATATTGTTGCTAATGATAGCATAGGTGCTCCACTGGTAGGCGATATTGACATTATATGCTATGGAAGCCTTTCTGCAACATCTGCTGGTAATATCTATTTTGATTCACCTCTGGATATACAGGTTGATTCAATTATTGCTAACGGTGTAGTTTCTATCACATCAGGTGAAAGCATAACCCTTGGCGAGATTACAACCTCTGGAGACGTGAATTTACTGGCAACAGGAAGCGTAACAGCTATATCTGATCCTGGTGTAATCAATATCAGTAGCGCAGATATAGTAATAACAGCCGGAGAAACAATCGGCACAGAGTTACAACCAATTGAAGTGCTATCTTCAACTGGTATTGTTACTGCTGATGCACCTGAAGTATATGTTAACGAAAACTAATCATTAGTAAGTTTTTTCAGGATAAAAAACAAATAACTTGTTCATAGGTGTGACTTTCTGAGAGATAGTTCTCAGGTGAACTTTGAATTGACAAGATTGCAACCTGTTGATTCTGCTGAAATCAACAAGGTCTTTTAGTTTGTAGTGATCTTGAAATTTCTTTAAGTTATCAGGGAGACATTTTTGCTTGTAACAACATGGCAATACTGCTCCTGGAAAACTATTTTTAATGGCAATGTTAATTATATCATCTGTTCTAATACCGCAAGCATGAATGCCAAGAAGCATTGCACTCTCTGTATAAGTGATTAACCTGTAATCATCCTGTATATAGTCAATATTTAAAGACATTTTACTGAATACACTCTGTATACATGCCATTATCTTCTGGTAAGAATCAGGTTTTTTCTGGTCAATAATACAAACCTTAATTATACTATCAGACAATGCATACAACAAAATTGAGACCAGCCCGTGCCCTCCGCATATATCATAAAGGGTTATCTCTCTTTTACGCCCGATAAAGCGTTGAAGAATCCTTAAAACCTCTACTGATTCAGCATATTCTTTCTTTGATAAAACACCTGCTTTACAAAGCGCAAGACTTATTTTTTCAAATAGGCTAAAACCCTTGAAGTGAGAGGCATATCTCTCATCAAATCGGTTTTGGTTAATATTGACCTGTTCTCTAAATGTTAAATAACTCACTTATAACCTGTATTCCCTGCATATATATAGTATTGTGCAACAAACAAGAGACCAAACAAACGAATTTAACGAATATTTGACGTTCTCAATTGTATCATATATTATATATGGTACAATTTTACATTTACAGAAGTTGTTTTTTAGCCAATTACTGAGCAAATGGAGGGTTATTTAAATGTCAGAAATATTAAGAAATGAGTTTAAAAAAGAACTTGAAAATATTAAGTCAGCAGATATTGTCATTGGCATACCCAGTTATAACAATAACGACACTATTAAACATGTTGTAAATGCAGCAGCTCTGGGCATGGCAAAGTATTTTCCTGGTATAAAAGCAGTGTTAATTAACTCTGATGGTGGCTCAAAAGATGGCACCAGAGACGTTGTAAGCAGCTATCAAATAAATGAAACAGATCTTAATCTTATTTTTGCCAGTAAACCCAGTCACAAAATGGATGTTTTGACCACTGAATACATTGGCCCTCCTGGAAAAGGTAGTGCCTTCAGGACAATTTTTATCGCAACACATATGTTAAAGGCTAAATGTCTTATTGTGGTTGACTCAGACCTTAGATCTATTACACCTTCATGGTTTGAAAGCCTTGCAAAACCAATACTTGAAAAAGGTGAGGATTATGTAACACCTTACTATACAAGAGATAAATTTGATGGAACCATTACAAATAGCATTGCTTACGGTCTGACCAGATCTCTGTATGGGTTTGATGTACGTCAACCAATAGGTGGAGACTTTGGTGTCTCTGGAAGACTCAATGAACTCTACGTCATATCTAAAGACTGGGACGAAATCAAAACAGTTGCAGAATATGGCATTGATATATGGATGACAACCCTTGCAGCCGCCAATAAATTTAATATCTGTCAAACCTATTTGGGGGCTAAAGTACACGATGTTAAAGATCCAGGAGAGTCTCTTGGCCCTATGTTCAGGCAGGTTGTAGGTACACTATTTAGTCTTATGAAGCAATATCAGAAAGACTGGGATCATACAAATATGCCTGAAGAGGTTAAGACATATGGTTTTATCGTTGATGTAACCCCTGAATCACTGGTTGTAAATAGAGAAAACATGCTTAACAAGCTTAAAGCAGGCTGGGAAAAACATAAAGACCTCTGGAACGAGATATTCAGATCGGAAACTTATAATGCCCTGAAAGCCGAGTTAGACAAAGATTCTCCCCACATAACTAAAGATTTATGGGTAGATATAGTATTTGACTACTCCATTGCTTTCAATTTCTCTAAATATAACAAAGATAATGACTTTATAGAAACCATGATACCTCTTTATTTAGGAAGAACAGGGGCATTTGTAAAAGAAGCTGACAGTGCTAACCAGCAAGAAGCAGAAAAAATATTCCAGGAACTCTGTCAGATTTATCAGAAGAAAAAACCAGAATTGCTAAAGCTCTGGAAAAAGGCAATGGCAACAGTTTAAAATACAAAAAACGCCCGGTAGAGCCGGGCGTTAATTTTTATAAACTTATTTTTATTTATTCAAACTCTATTTCTTCTTCGTGCTGCTCGATATAATCAAGCACATAGGTAAATTCATCCTCATCTTCAATTACCTGGAAGTATGATTCGCCATCTTTAATAAGTATTTTCATTACAATTAGCTCGTCATCATCGTTTGCCTTATTGTCCTGCTTTTTTTTCAAAGCAGGATCAAGGTATTTAAACAAACCATATTCTTGATTATCAATTTCTATAATTTCTACCAGCTTAAAACTATGAGTTTTGCCATATTCATCAGTAGTTTTAATTATAGAGTTTGTCTTATTCTTTTTAGCTCTGGACATTTGATACCTCTCAATCTTTGTTTGTTGAATCCAGATATTGCTGAAGGATCAATTCGGCAGCTTTTTTATCAATGAGTCCCTTGTTTTTAGATGGTGAAATATTTTGTTCTATCAATATTTTCTGGGCCATTACGCTGGTAAGTCGTTCATCCTGAGTGATGATTTCTATTTCAAGGGCCTGACCCAGCTCAAGTATATAATTTTGAACATCTTCAGCTTGAAAAGCTTTTTGTCCCTTAAGATTTAAAGGCAAGCCAGCAATAATTTTTTTTATACTATATTGCTCACACAGTGATCTGATGGCACTGATAGAATCTTTATGAGGTTTTCTATTAATAGTTTCCAAGCCGATAGAAAACATATTAAGCGGGTCACTTACAGCTACACCAATTCTTTTAACACCTATATCAAGTGCCAGTAGTCTATTTAAAAGTTTATTTTCCATTTTACAAATAATTGATCCAGTCTTGCTTTGTATTTATCTATTTTAGCCTTTGAAACAATGCTTTTGCCATTAGTTATGCTATCATCAATTTTATATTGAAAGCGTAACAAACTTTCTATAACGCTTTTTTGCATTATTTTTCTTATAAACCTGTTCTCCTGCAAAGGAATATTACAGTCTTCACTGAGCGTCCAGGCTGCTGTGGCTACCAGTTTTGCTTCTTCTAAATAGTTATTCATCTTTAGTAAATATGCTTCATTTAGCAGTCTGTCAAAATAAATCATTTTCCAGCTCAAAACAAATAACATATCAAGAACTTCATCTATTCGATCATTAAAATATTTTGCTATTTCATCAATATGAATATTATCATCATCTATAATGGTTATAAAATATGAAAGATTATCTTTAAAGAAGTTGAGAATATCAGGATGATCGTCATCTTCAATAAACCAGCAGTAAAAATCGCTTATTTCATATACATTATCAATATTATTGATCAGTTTTTCGTCTTTTAGCATATTAACAATCGTATCAAGTTCTTGAAAATTGTTTGTAATGTCTTTAACAAGTATTTTCCATGCTGAATATTCGTAGGGTACAGGAATTTTAAAAGCTCTATTTATCTGTTCAGATTTCATCATTCGGTATTTACAATACTCAACAGGTATATCTACTCTGGTTGTACCTTCTTGAAACTTTTTGATGATACGTTCGAAGTCTCTATTGCTGATCTGGCTGAATCCAAAACAGTCAACAATGCCCTGTATATCATTAACAACAACACTAAACAGTGAAATATCATTATTGGTAAGTAACCTGCTGATAATGATTCCCTGATTGCCTATGCCATCAATGGGGCTGGCATAGCACTTATAAATTTCTGAGTTAGTGATAAAATCCGGCAATTCTTGCAGTAGCTCCTTCTGGGTCTTTACACCAGATAATTTTAGAAGATTCAAGCTTTTTTTTAGTTTCTTTTTTTCAAAATCGTTATCTGTATATTCATAAATTTTTTCTAAAACTTCCATTGCCTCTTGAGAACGGGTATTACCAAGGGCTTCGATTAGTAAATGATACACTTCATCGGATGGTCTGGCTTCAAGAGCAGGTAAAAAAATACAGGTTAAATATTCTCCGGGGTAGTCATCTTTTAAAGATTGAACTAATTGAAGCTGTTCAGCAGCAGGCAGTGAGAACATGAAATCCAGAAAATCTATCTGAGCTTCAGGGTCCAGTGAAGCCATTTTAAGCATACGTTCAGTTTCTTTATCTATTAAGTCCTGAGGGTTTTTGAGGTAACTTAAATACAAATTTGGGTCTGTTGTGTCTCCCAGGTTTCTTAAAATAACGTTAGCAGTATCTTTAAGCTCATCAGGAATATTAGGATCCTTTATCAAAGACCAGAGGGGTTTATCAAGCATTTCAAGTGATCCGAACTCAAGTAGAAGTTGAGCTACAACTTGCATCTGATCATAATTTCCTTTTGGTAGTTCTCTTAAGAGACAATCAATTACGTATTCTTCATTCTCTATGGATCTCAACCTTTTAATGAGCTTGAGCTGGCTTTCTTTTGAGGAATCTTCAAGTGTTGACAGTTGTTGAATAACGGCCAGTACTTCTGCTCTAACCTGTAATTTTGTTAAAGTTCTTTTGTTCATAGTTTATGAGTTTCTTGAAATATTCCAGAAGGCATCCAGTATTTTTCTTGCCTCACTGGAAGGCACTCTATCTGAGAGCATAAAGTATTGTACACAGATCATTGTGCATTCTGAACAGATATTGACTCCTTCCGGGCCCTGTATCATCTTAATAACCATATGGTTGGGCCTATCACAGAATGAGCAATGAACAATTTCTTTTTTCTCTTCTTTTTTTTGCTCTTTAGATTCGTCTTTATCCTTTTGTTTATCTTTTGTTTCTCTTGCGCCTGATAGAGAAACAACCTTTTTTTCGTCGTTATCTGTCATAATATCCTCTAACTGCCTGGGTAAATATCTAATTCAAATTCTTTTATCGGGTAACCATAAGAGGCTTCAAGTTCATCGTCGCCCCATTTCTCAAATGATATGTATTTTGATTCATCACGGGTATAATAATCCCAATATTCAACTGTATCACTATCCCAGCGTTTATTTTCTTTTTCAATTCGTACCTGGGCATAGCCATGTTCATCATACTCAAACCTTTCACCATTTATGGTTACGGGCTGTTTGGCTTTTAAAACATCTACACTGATTTCAGGTGGCAGTTTTAAGGGTTCAGACATTTCTATTGATAGCTCATCGTCATCTTCTACATCAAGCCAGAGATAATTTTGTCTTGCACTATCAGAAAATTGATAGGCTAACCATTCGAAAGAACCTGCTCTATATAAATATCTTTGTCTGACGTAGTAGTCAATACCTTTGAATGTGACATAGTCACCTACCCGCAGGTTCATTATTGTTACGTCTGTTCGTTTGTCTGTCGATGATGCAGTATTATACCTGGCCTGAGAGGTCGCTTTTTCTTCATATACACGGTCAAAATAGTCTCTACGGGGCTTTTCTAACAACCATTCAATCATACCCATAAAAATTTCCTCATTTGATAATTCCCATAATCATACCAGATTTTGAACCAATTTTTAATAACTATACACCTTATAATTAGCACCAATTTTGATTTAATTAATATAAGTTGGTGATCTTAAGGAATTTTGCAAAAGAATACATAAGTATTTTTATACAAAAAAAATTCTACACATTTGAAAACTCTAATGAATTTGATATAAAATCTAACCATGATCAAAGAAAATACGAGCACTAAATGCAGCAATTGCCTCAATATTACTGAAGAAGATTTATTTTTGTTCTTCAAATATCTTCTTTTTGCTTCAAAAAAACCCATGGAAAGCATTTTAACCCGCAATATTATTAGCCTGAATCCTGAGCCTGAATGCATAAATAGAGCAGTTATACCGGTTGATGTACTTTTTAATCATTTAAAAACAGGTATATACAATTACAGGTGTACTTTTAATTCAGGTATTTCTTTTGAGGAAAAAATCAACAGGGTAGGCTATGTCAATAATTGCCAGTTTTATAGTAATATAGTGTTTAATGACAATAATCTAACTCTGCTATCCAGGGATTTAACCATTAAGACCGACTTATACGCCTCTGCATCAGGTTGTTTACAAAGTTTTGAGCTCTTTAAACATAGTTTTGAAGATTTTTTTAGCAGTGTTATAAACTCTCTTCAAAAGACATACCCTGGATATTCTTTTAGTGTAACCATTAATATGCCTGCTATAAAAACCTGCTCAGCTTTTAATAATGATATAAAATCTGGTTTTAATGCTGATAGAAATACTTCAATCCCTGTTAATATACCTGAAAGACTTAAAAATATTATACAAAACAGATCACTTACCATTATAAAATCAGAAAAACAGAATATTAACGAATATCAATTTAAACCCAAACCCCTCATTAAAGCATTTAAAGAAACAATAATGAAAAATAAAACAATACCTGAAAGCCTTTTAAAGGTAATGAATAATGAATAAGATCAGAAAAATAGCAATTTATGGCAAAGGCGGAATAGGCAAATCAACCATTTCAAGTAACCTGACAGCCGCCCTGACATATATGAACTTTTCACCAGCACAGGTAGGTTGTGATCCTAAAGCTGACTCGGTTAACACCCTTATTGATGGCCAGTTTATACCAACACTCTCTGATAATATACAGCAATACGGTATGATGGAAGAAACAATCAAGAATTCAGTATATAGAGGATTCAATAATGCTGTCCTGATAGAAGCTGGAGGCCCACCTCCGGGCCAGGGCTGTGCCGGAAGAGGCGTTCTGGTAGCACTGGAACAGATTAATAAATACCGAATATTCGAAAAACTGAAAGTCGATTTTGTAACCTATGACGTACTGGGAGATATAGTTTGTGGTGGATTCGCCCAGCCCATCAGACAGGGCTTTGCTGAAGAAATATATATCGTTACCAGCGCTGAATATATGGCCCTCTATGCAGCTAATAATATTGCAAGCAGCATCAGACTCTATGCCTCACAGGGGCTTAATGCCAGAGCAGCAGGTATTATACATAATAAACGTAATGTTGAAGGTGAAAACGAGCTAGTAGAAACCTTTGCTGGCTTGCTAGACCTGCCTGTTATTGCCCACATACCGAGATCCGAGTTTGTTCAGAAAGCTGAACATCAGGGAAAAACAGTAGTACAGGCTTTTGATGATACTGATCAGGCTGAAGCCTATTTTCAGCTGGCTTATAATATTATTCATAATCCTTACAGACTTATACCTGAAGATGTTAACCGGAGCTCAATAATAGAATTGCTTAATTTACAGTATAAAACACTGGTGTAAAGAACAATGAATCTTGCCCAAAAAGGTTACAGCTGGAAAAAACTTTCAGACCTATATAAATTAACTCCTGAACCTGAAACACATCAGGCATCAGTTATGTTCCCAGGGTTTGAAGGGTTATGGTGCAAGCTTATAATGTCTGTAACTGCTTTTGCGACAACAGAAAATTCTGTTGCACTAATTTATGGCCCCCTAAACTGTAACTGGGCTATAAGGAATTTTAAAACCACTGACTATGCCCTGTTTTATGGTAATGCATTTCTGCATATGCCTACTATTAACATGGATCAGAATATAATAGTGATGGGCGGTATCGATAAACTGATTAAAGGTATTAAAGAAGTTGATAAGCACTATAAACCTGATATTATTGGCATATTTGATAGCTGTGCACCTGCACTCATAGGGGATGATATTGAAACTGCTATTCAAAAAGCACAATCTGACTGTCATGCAACTTTAAAGTATTTTCCGTCTGCTGGCCTCGCTGCACCCTGGCTGGGAAAATCAATAGAACAAATTGCCTCAGAATACGTATCAATGATGCAACCAGCAACTAAAATACCTGATACTGTCAACATAATTGGTCAATATAAAGAAAAATTCTGCACTAAAGCCCACCAGAAAAAATGTAAGTTTCATGACTACCTTGATGAAGCAACAGAATTAACTAAATACATAGAAGCCCTTGATCTAAAGCTCCACAGAGTATTAATATCAGGTGGCCCTAAATACATCAAAACCGCCAGCGAAGCCAGTGTAAACATGATCTCCTGCCCTACCTGGGGTTACCCTATAGCAGAAAAGATGCATGAGCAGTTTGAAATACCTTTCGGAAGACACTCAATACCTGTAGGTTTCAGTGCTACTGCACGCTGGATAACTGAACTGGCCCAAATGACAAATAGACAGGATAAGGCAGAACAGTTTATTCGCAGCCAGAAAACACTTATTGAACCACTGTTCAATAAGGTAAAATCGCTCACCAGCAGCAGAATTGCCCTGATCGAATGTGGGAGAAATACCCAGACCTCATTTGCAAGAGCTATGGCACTGGGACGAATGACTCAAGAACTCGGAATGACTCCGTTTTTCTTCAATGCCCACCCTCTGGAAATAAAAGCCAAACACTATGATGTTAACTATTTCCTTTACGATAACTTTGATCCTGATTTTCTCTTTGGCCCTTACCCTTATCAAAAGTCTGTTAGCATACCTGATATTCTGGATAATCTCAATCTTTCAGAAAATGACTTTATATATTTTACTGAAGATGTTTTTCCCTTTGCACGTTCAGATGATTTTGATGTTTCTAATGCCCCCAGAGTCGAAACAGGAGTACACCTGAGACGTATAAAAGACGCTACAAGCAGAGGTATGGGTTTTTCCGGCACAAAAAGTATTCTTATTCAAATTGAACAGGCACTCAAAACAGCCATGAGAAAAACCAGACCATCACTTTACGCTAGATTAACAGGTAAATTTTACGAGTTTGAAAATGAAAATTATCGAACATAACAAAGCTTTTGACGACAGAATATACCCTGGAGCCTTTATTGGAGCTACTTTTGTAGCTTCAGGAGTTAAAAATAGTATCATTATCTACCATGGCTATCTTGGCTGTAATATTGAATCCGTGCATATGCGTTCTGACACTATACCAGGGGGCTTCTATACACCTATCATAGCTACAGGCCTTAATGAAAATGATAGCATTTATGGTGGTTTATCCAAATTAAAAGATACTTTAAAAGAGGTATGTAGGAGAAAATACGACATAATATGGGTACTAACAGGAGATGCTACATCTATAACCGCTGACGATATACATAGTCTGTCATCATTAGATATCATTCCTGCCGGTACAAAGCTAATATCGCTTGATGTACCAGGGTTTCTCGGTGGCATTAGAAAAGGAACAGATATTGCACTTGCTAAACTTCTTGAAAATACTGCTGTCTCTATAGAAAAAACAAACTCTATTTGCCTTGTAGCACCCCACCTCATGGGTATAAAATCTCACCCTATTGAAGCAAAAGAGATTAAAAGCCTTTTGAATCGTTGTAATATTTTAACAGAGCATATTTTAAGCAAACAACTGCATATTGAAGATCTTGATGACATAGTTAAAAACAGGTACTTCCTGTCTCTTTGCTGGGAATCAATGCCTGAGCTGGAAAACTTTTGCCAAAAACACTCTATTGAATTGCTTAACCCAGATATACCTCTGCCTATAGGTATTGCAAATACTGAAGAATGGCTTTTAGCAATAGCTGATATTTTTAACAATAGAGAAAAATCTCAAAATATATTGCTGGAAGATAGCAAAATACTAAAAGATCAGCTTAAACACAACTATAATTATAGCTGGCTGTCAACTCTTTATAACGAAAAAACATGCTCAATCTATGGTCACAGCCAATTTGCGGTATCACTGGCCAGGTGCTTTTATTACGATTTCAATATCAAACCAAAAGTTATTGCTATTCTGTCTGAAACAGAGGAGGCTATAGAGAAATCTAAACGGCTTCTGTCAGATATGGCAAATTATACAGATTTTACATTACTAATAAACCCGGATTATTACAGCTATTTACAGCATATTAATGAGGCCCGTATTGATTTCGCAGTTGGCTCAATACAGGATAAACCTCTCTGCACAGGCGCAAACATTGCTCATATGAGTCTTTCAGGTTTTTATTTCTTTAACAATTACAACTTTATACCCTGGCCATATACCGGAATAACTGGCACACTGAGTCTTTTGACTGAACTAGGTTTTCTTATGGAAAAGGCATTTTACTATGAAAAATACTGGAAAAATTACGCTTACAAACCCGCTGAAACATGATTTATAATAATTTTATAAGTTTGAAAATCAAAAAAATCAGGTTATGCGCTGATTTTAATAAAACTCAACTTCTTAGTTGACTGCTATAATGAGCTTAAAACAGGGAGATACAAACAATGAAGAGAACCTTGATACTAATAACAACAATATTTATCATTATGTTTTTAAGCACAAACTCTTTGATTGCAGGCAAAATCAAAAATCTAAACATTAAAACATCTGGTGATGCTACTGTTACGGTTCAAACTGATAAAGATTCAGAAATAGATAGTGTTAATGTAAAAAAGGATGCTGACAGTAAAGTCATAATAAACGGTAAAGAGGTTAATTGTGAAGAAAATGCTGACGGCAATGAATTTTGCACCCCAGATTTAATGTATTAAACGTATGCTCCCTGCCGTTTAAGCTCATCCTGCAATTTTTTAATGCTGATATCTTTTGCATCAACACCGTCCTTAATAGCAATGCTTGCAGCTATTCCTGCGGCCTGACCTGTTGCATAACAGCATGGTATTTCTCTAATACAATCAATTAATTTATGTTCTATGCTGATAGCACGACCTGCAACAAGCAAATTTTTAATTGACTGCGGTATCAAAGCTCTGTAGGGTATTTCAAGCCTGCCAATCTTTCCTTTGCCTGCAAAATAATATGGAGCATAGCATATTTTATCATCAAAAGAGTGTTTATAGTCACCTGATGTGATAAAGTGCTTTCCTTTGAGCCTTCTGGAATCTCTTACACCTAAAAGTGGTGCAATGTCAACAATATAAGCATTTTCAAACCCTTTAACATTATCTTTATAGAACTCAAAGATTTCCCAGCCCCGTTTTCTGGCTTCCAGTTCGCCTTTTGTGAGGTCATCTACATCGGTAATATCTATATTTGTGATATGTCCGGTATCAAACCATATAAAATGATTGTCAACACAGGGTGCCCAGTGCATAGGGTTTATGTCAAGTTTACTATTTGCAAATAGATTAAGAAAATCATTTTTATTATTTGTTATAAATTCGTTCAAACTTGGCATATCAACCCCACCGACCCGGAAGCAGGCTGTAACAGGTCTGAGCTGATCTTTTGGGGCCTGTTCATATTTTTCGCCAGTCCATTTGAGAGTATCGGCATCACCGGTACAATCAATTACAAAGTCAGTTTTGATAGCTATTTTTCCGCTTTTTGTTTCTGCTAGAAGATAGTTAATGTGCTGGTGTTCTTTTTCTAGGCCTGTAGCGAAAGAATTTAATATCAGCTTAATGTTATTTTCTTTTATGCAGTGGTCGAACATTTTTTTTAGTATTTCAGGTTCAAATATAATAAAGTTGTGCCAGGGTTTAGTAGCGTTAAAGTGTTCTAAATAGTCAATTGTTTCCTGACAGAAGCCTTTAATAATTCTTTCATTTGAGTCATTTAGACCGCATAAAACTATGACAAGCCCGCCTGTTGCCTGTCCTCCCATAAAGCCGCAGCGTTCAACCATCATAACATCTATCCCGCAGCGTGCAGCATTGACCGCAGCAGCCATGCCAGAAGGCCCTCCTCCCAGTACAACCAGCTGTGTTTCGTATCTGACAGGTATTTTTTCAACAGGAAGTGTAATATAGTTCATCTTGAAGTATGTTATCTATTTTTCAGGTTTTTGTATTACTACTGATGACTGTTCTGTGATATTGATTCTGGTAGAGGCCATTTTTTCTCTGATTTCAGAGTCCAGAGAAGTGCCCTCGATCATTCTATCTACAAGACCCAGATTCATTTTATAGATTTTATCAGACAAATCATATTTATCTATCAATTTTTTCAGGCGGTTATAGTCATACTGGTAGTTTTGTTTTTTTAGATAGGTTAAAAGTTCTCCGTTAGAGGCTTCAATGGGCATTCCACCTTCTTCAAAATATATTTTGAAGACTGATTTTATATCTCCCATTTCTGATTGAAGCACCTGAATAAGGGCCTGAAGCCGGAGGTATCTCTCAAAGAGGTAATTGATATTATCTAATTGCTTTAACTGCCAGTTAAAACGTTCGTCATAGAGATCTTTTAGCTTACCATATACCTGAGCCAGACCGTAAGCATCTGCAAGTGCCCGGTGTTTTGTTTCTAACTTAACGTTAAAACGTCTGAGAAGAGATTCTAAACCGTGAGATCTCTCTTCAGGGAAGACTTCCTTAAACATTTGAAGTGTATCTATTCTACGGTTATGGAGTTCTTTTCCATAGAGTATCAGCGAAGCATAGTTTACATAGCTGTAGTCAAAGATGACATTGTGTCCTATAATTGGTTTATCTTCAATAAAGTCAAGAAATTCTGGTAAAACTTCTTCTATAGTTGGAGCTTCAAGAATCATTTCTTCATTGATGCCATGAATATTAATGCTTGACATCCTGATATGCTGCATCGGGTTTACCAGAGATTCATATGTATCAGCAATTTCGTTGTTAACCAGTTTGACAGCAGCAAGCTCGATAATTTTTTCTCTTCTAAAGTCCAGGCCCGTTGTTTCAACATCTATGACAAAATTTACATTACTTTTTTTCATTGTTTTAACCACTTAATAAAAGATAATATTAGCTGCCAACAACACCAGCTAAAGGAGATGATGCGCTTGCATAGGCCTTAACAGGTATTCTTCCAGCTATATGGGCTTTTCTGCCTGCCTCTACACCCAGCTTAAAGGCTTCGGCCATTTCCGGAGGATTGTTAGATAACGCAATAGCCGTATTGACAAGCACTGCATCGGCTCCCATTTCCATGACAAGTGATGCCTCAGAAGGTACACCAAGACCGGCATCAACAACAACCGGAACCTGAGATTGTTCAATGATAATACCGATATTAGCCTTACTTTTTACCCCTTGACCAGTACCAATAGGAGAACCAAGTGGCATAACCGTAGCACATCCAGCTTCTTCAAGATGTTTGGCAAGAAGCGGATCAGCATTGATATACGGCAGAACAACAAAATCTTCTTCTATCAACATTTTTGCAGCTTCAAGCGTCGCAATAGGGTCAGGCAAAAGATATTTAGGGTCAGGTATAACCTCAAGTTTAATCCAGTTATTAATACCCATTGCTTTTGAAATTTTTGCAACTCTAATAACTTCTTCAACATTCTTACAGCCTGCTGTGTTAGGCAATAGCCAGAACCGGCTGAGGTCAATATGATCCATAATGCCAATATGGCCTTCTGCCCTAGCTTCTACTCTTCTCATTGCTACCGTTACAATATCTGCACCTGAAGCATTGAGGGCTGCTTTCATTATTTCAAAGTTTTCATATTTACCTGTGCCTACCATCAGGCGTGATTGAAATGTTTTTCCTGCAATATGAAGTTCATCTCTATTTTTGGTGCTTGCCATATTTTTTTACCTTTTTATAAATTCTCTATCTGTAACGAAATAATAATACTCTTATCAAGAATTAATTTCAATGCAGCGAATTTTTATCCCGCAAGCTGTTAGCTAAAACGCTATCTTTGAGAATATTAAGGCCGTTGATAATGGTTAAAGTTTTTAATTATGCAATTTTGACGTCGTATACTTCGCATACTCACCGTGATGACATAGATGTGTTTATAATACTTTGACGACAATTAGTTATAATATGATTCATACATAATAGTTGTCTAGCAGATTTTTATAGTAAAATAATTAAAATTTCAAATTTAACTGCGTTTTAGATACCGGTAAAGGAGTCATTATGATTAACTTAAACGCCAGCAAAATGGCCAGAAAAACGGCTGGCAGCAATAATATGGTTGCCATAATAGCTGTAGTAGTTGTAGTAGCAATTATCCTGGTTGCCCTAATACTATTCCTGCTTTTTAAACCTGGCAAAGGTCCATCCATAATGGGTGCAGACCTTGCTAACTACTATCCACAGGATACTATTTTTTATGCGGAACTCAATATCACACCAGAAAAACTAAAAAAATTAAAGGAACTCTCTGGAGATAGCTTCAGTTTTCAAAGTATTGCAGATGGCATTAAACACGCTGCAAAGCAACCCGGTGAAACCATTCAGGCTATGGAAATTTTTAATGAACTGAATAAAACACTTGAACCTCAGTTTGCAATGGGTATCTGGGCTACAGAAGGCAGCGAAGAAAAGCCCGATAATGTTGTTTTTGCCTCTGTAGTAAAGAATAAAGACAATGTACCGCAATTGATGGATAAATTAACAGAGGGCAAAGCCAATTTTGCTCCTGAAAACGTCGACGGCCAGGAATTTTATGTTGCAACAGACGGCAAAGGCGGTGCATATGTTGTATCTGGTGATATTTTGCTTTTCAGTGACAAAGTAGAAACACTGCAGTTAGCTTTAAACCAGGCTAAATCTGGCAAAATGAATGTTCTTGAAACCAAAGAAGCTAAAAACGTTCTTTCTAACCTTCCATCAGAAAAAATTCTTACTGCTTTAATAAATATCTCAAACATTTCAAAAGTTGCTTCTAAAGATCCTGATCTCAAAACAAAAGATTCACTTGAAAGTAAGCTTCAGCAGGTAGATAACTTAACGAAGACAATGGCATATACAGGTGTAGCGGTTGACCTTAAAGACAATGTTCTTATTGCAAAGTCATTTACACCATATGCCTTAGAAGAACTTGAAGATCCTGCATTAAAAGAAGTTTTACAGAAGCTTGGTTCTGTTACCAACAAACTTGATAGCCCGACAATATTGCCGGCAGATACATTTATGTTTATGTCTATCAGTGGTCTTGATCAGTTTTTCCTTCTCTCTGTACAGATGATGGATGAAAAAGACCAGCAAATGTATCAACAGCAAAAGCAAATGGTCACTATGATGACCCAGTTAGATGTTGATACAGATGTATTGCCTGTCATATCTGAAGAATTGACCATTGCAGCCAGCCTGAAAGATAAACAGCCCGAGCCAATGGTTTTACTTACCAGCAAAGACAAGTCTTTGCAGACATTAAACAAGCTTGCAGGCTCCATGGCAATGATGGATCCTTCAACATCTATTACAGAAGAAAGCTCTTCAGGCACTAAATTAAGCGTTATTCAGGCCAGCGGGCTGCCTTTCAAATTAGCATTTGGCAAAGTTAATGACCTGATAATACTTGGCAAAAAAGATTCTGTTAAAACAGCTGTTGAAGATGCTTCAGATGCTTCTAAATCGCTTGCTAAAAATGAAATCTATAAAGACCTGAGCAAATATATCCAGACGAACCCCAGTTTTGTCTTGTTTGTAAATGCAAATAAGCTTTCTGAAGCCGCAGATGTGCTTGGCAAAAGCAAACAACAAATTGAAAATATCAAAGATATGAACAAAAATATGGATGGTCTGATTATTTCTGTCGGCAGCAAAGACAACAAAGCTATCACCGGCAATTTTGTAATGAAACTTAAGAAGGCCAGCTAAAAGCGGTTTTTAATTAATAGATAATCAAGAGGATAGTTAATTTTACTATCCTCTTTGTCACTTAAGTAATTGCTATTAAGATTTTGGGGGGAAGTTTTGCTTGCAGACTTAAGGCGTGAAATCCATGCTTTGAGGGTATTGATTGTGGGTTTCTTTCTTTTAGTGCCTGCCAAACGTGGATTAAAAGTGATTTCCAGGATACATTTTACAAGGCATCAGAAAGGTAAAATACTCTCCTGTGCGACCACTCTCACTTTTTAATGGGGTTAAATACCAGTCATTGCACCCTGGAGAGCCTTTCCCCAAAATTTTTTCTTATGTACTGATCTCTAAAAATTTCTAAATGTTTGATATAAAATAAATAAACGGCAAAAACAAAAAGGCTCAATAAATGTATGAACTGATAATTGGATTTCTAGCTGCAGTCGCCTTATACGGTCTGTTTTTCACCTTTCTATATCTCCTTAAAGAGAATAACCTGCTGGTATCATCAGAAAAATTAAAAAAAAGCATAAAATACCTCATTATAACAACAGCCGGTTTGAGTATTCTTGTTTTGGTAGCAATAGTCTATGTTATATTTGGGTCAGCAACAAAAAACCATCCAGATCAATATATTGTAAGGATGGAAGACGCTTCAGACATTGGCCATAACAGTGATGTGTGTTACAGAGGAGTAGATGTTGGTACTGTAAACAAAATTGAACTCTCAGAAGATGGAAAATATGCACTGGTAAAAATTATAATCAATAACAAAAATCTCAAAATAGTCGAAGGTACAAAGGTAGAAGTAATATCCAGCACAATAGGCAATGACCTGGGGCTTATACTGCCAGATAATCCTGAACTTAAAAAAGTGCTGCCACCTGGCTCATATCTTGAACAAGATTTAACCAATAAAGATAAAAGTTTTAATACATTCGTTCATAAACTGTTCAGCGGCGGCAAAGCTAATGAGCTTGTCGATAATCTAAATGACTCGTTCAAAAATCTTAGTTCGCTGACAAAATCTCTTAAAGACTTGAACGACCAAAACAAATCACATCTCAAGGCCTCAATATCAAACCTGGAATCTGTAACAGCAAATTTAAAAGATTCAACCTCAGGCCTGAAAGAAATTTTAGGAGATAAAAAGAATATTAAAAACATATCTGCTACCATTGAAAGCACTGAACAGGCAATGAAAAACCTGAATACAGCTGCTGAAAATACAGCCAGCCTTGTTTCTGAATCTACAAAAACTGTCGAATCACTCAACAGAGGTATAGCAGATGAAGCCTTCCAGAAAAATGTCAAAGATTCAGTATCTTCCATCTCAGGCATCCTTCATGATGTAGAATCTATAACCTCTGACGAGAAAACCATGAAAGACTTAAAAGACCTCATAAATGAAACAGGTTCAAGCCTGAAGACAATCAATTGTGTTACAAAAGAAATTGGCAATACACTTGGCAAACGCTTTTTAATGCCAAGAATGCTGCTGGGCAGACCCGGTAAAAACGTAGAAATTTGTTTCCCTGAGGCCATTGAAGATGCTACAAATGACCTTATAATACCAGATAAACCAGATACAATACCAGAAAACTAAAAACAGAAATACCCACCACTACCTTAACTATATTAAAAATTATTTAAAATGGAGTCAGGAAATGTTAGATAAGAAAACTTCAAACCTTTTAATTGCCTTCTTATTAAGCTTCAGCTTTTCTTTATTGAGCTGTTCTTCTCAAATTACAGCTGAATCATTAACAAAACGTATAGAAAACAAGGCCATAAGCCTTAATACACCTGATGATCTTGACACACTGATAAATAACGCTGCTGATAGCCGTCTGGTTCTACTTGGAGAATCTACCCACGGCACAAAAGAGTTCTATGAGTGGCGATCGATAATAAGTAAACGCCTTATCGAAGAAAAAGGGTTTGATTTTATAGTCGTAGAAGGAGACTGGAAACCATTCTGGGAGGTAAATAGTTACATAAAAGGACTTTCTGACTATAAAGGTAATACAAATAAACTCTTGAAAAAAAGTTTCCAGCGCTGGCCAGAGTGGATGTGGTCAAATAAGATCATTGCTGACCTGACTGAATGGCTTAGAGATTACAATATCAGCAATCCTGAAAAACCTATCGGGTTTTATGGTATGGATGTTTATGGTCAGTGGGATTCTCTTGAGGCACTCAAAAATTACATCAGGGCTTCGGGTTCAGATAGTTTAATTAAACTTAAATCAAACTATGACTGCTTTGCACCCTATAAATATGATGAATGGGCTTATTCCAGTGCAGTATGGCACAGCGGGTTTTCCTGTGAGTCTGAAGTGAAAGAAGTCGTAAACTTCTTCAAAAAAAATAAACATATACTGTCTGAAGACAATAAATATGAATATTTGTCAGCCAAGCAAAATGCTATCGTACTTAAAAATGCCGAATTATTCTACCGAACTTCTCTTGAACCTGGCTCAAAAGGCTGGAATAGTCGTGTGTTGCACATGAATGATACTATAAACAGGCTTCTTGACTATTATGGAGAAGGCTCTAAAGGTATTATATGGGCACATAATACTCATGTTGGAGACGCCAGAGCTACTTATATGAAGATAAACAACGAAATTAACATCGGGCAACTATTGCGTGAACAATATGGAAAAGAAAACGTTTATATAGTAGGATTTGGCACTCACAGGGGCCGGGTTCGTGCAGGCAGCCAGTGGGGAAGCCGTGGACAATCAATGAAAATTCCTCATGGAAGAGAGGGCAGCGGTGAATATTTATTCAATCAGGTTTCTTATCCTTCTTTTATTATTCATTTTAGAGGGCTTGACATACCTGAAATGAATAATTTCATTCCTCACCGGGCCATAGGTGTGGTTTATAACCCTGAAAGCGATATTAAAAACTATATTCCGACGGTTTTTTCTCTGCGATATGACTCATTTATTTTTATTGACCAGACAAAGGCACTTGATTCTCTTTAAAAGTGATAGCTAATATGTTTTTTTAAGACGATGCTCATCCATATAGCTTAATAATGCTAATATTAAACTGATTCATACCACAATGACAGATTTTTGGAACCTCTGATTAATCTAAATATAGTAAACACTTTTGAAACACATATAGAAAAATCAAGCTCTTATTTATATACTGATCCTTGAAAGTTATGTATAGATTCCAGATTATAGAGGCCGGGTGTGGTGATTTTTGTTGATGACATTTTGAGTATAAAAATCCTCTCATTGATTATTTGACGGATGAGTTTTGCCCGCTGTGCGGGCAAAAACACCCTCCTGAATTCTATCAGCATATATTAATTATTTACGTGGAATGGTATAAATGACTTAACTTAACAGGAGCTTATAATTACAGGCAAAAAAAAATTCCCTTCCGGGAATGTTGAAACCTTATATGAGAGAGTAGAGAGATTACGGAATTTATTTAGAGGAATTGTCTTGTAATTATATAAAAACAACTAATTTGATTTTTGGAACAGTTTGTAAAGAAAATTTAAGCAATTATTTTGAAATTTTTTTCCACAAAGCATTATTTTTTTGTGAATCATCTGTGATAATATAAAAAACATTCTAAACTATCAGGTTGCCATCAAAAGGCAACTGAAAACCCTCAAAATAATCCAGTGAAAAGCTATGCCTTGAAAGCAAAATGGTATAAAAAGAGGTCAAAAGTGAATACTGAAACCCTTAATGCAAAGAAAATAATGATAGACTTTGGCAAAAGACTTTATTCAAAAGGCTTTTCGGATGGAACATCAGGTAACATAAGTCAGAGAATAGATGAAGGATGCCTTGTAACATGTTCAGGTACAAACCTGGGCAGTCTCAACATGGATGACATTGTGTATGTTCCTTTTGAGAGCAAATCTAAGATTAGAAACATTAATAAACCTACCTCAGAGCTTTTTATGCACATAGCACTATATATGAAACGTCCTGAAATAAGGGCAATAGTTCATGCTCATCCACCGTATTCAACGGCATTTGGGGTTGCAAGGGTCAGCCTTAATCCGCCACTGTTGCCTGAGGTCTTGTTACAGCTGGGTGAAATACCTTTAGTAGAATATGCTATGCCTTCTACAGAAGAGCTAGCATATAAAATTGCCTCTGAGGCAGCCAGTTCAAACGGATTACTGATGGCCAACCATGGTTCAGTGACTCTTGGTAAAGATCTTCGTGAGGCCTATTACCGAATGGAAACGCTGGAAGCTTATGCCAGAGTAGTTTATCTGGCCAAACAACTTGGCCGTGTGACGCATATTTCTGATGAAGAGCTGGCAAAACTCAATGAAGTGAAGCTTAAAATGGGTTCTTAAGGCTTTTATTCTCCCGCAAAGAAAATTTATTAATTACAGATGTCAGCCAGCAGGCCGCTTTAACCACCCGGCCTAATGCATTTAATGGAGGTTATTAACCCCCTAAATACTGCTATAATACGATGAATATTATTTTAAAAGACCTTATGATGTGTATAACACTCCTAATAGTGACGATAAACATGATCCCTAATCAGAGCTACTTAAAAAGTAGCTTTTTTTTGTATATAATCAAATCGTCAAAAAACTAAAGATATTCAATAAGATCGGTGCATAATTTAAAAATCGAAACCGGCAAATTTATTAATATAGAAAACTTTTAGTCACTTTAATTAGGCTTCTGGCATACAGGAAAACAAATATGAAAAAAATAATTACCACAATACTTCTGGTTCTTTTATGCAGTGGGTGTTTAAATCCCAAAAAAAACATCACACCCTCAGAACCAGTCACAAAAGAACCTGTGATAGAGAAAAACAAATCATTGTGCATGCTTGAAACAGGCATCAAATCTTCTGATGCACTGGCCATAAAAGAAACAGCAAATAAGTTTGCTGCCTACCTTGTCAATCAAAAATATGAAGATATTCAACCCTTTTTAACCAGACAATATCAAAAAATTCTGGAAGATAAGGGCATAAAAGAATCTAACCTGGATGTTTTTTTGCCGGGGGCAAGCCAGATAGCTAAGGCAATAGGGAATTTCAGCATAAAGTATTTTTACAAAATAGAAACAAACCCTGAATCTACAGAAGTTCAGGGAATATGCATGAAAGAACCTGGCAACACACAAAACATTGCCTATAATGTCATTAATCCTCAGCCAGAAATGGCAGCGGTTTTCATCTCAGGAGTCAAAGGCAGCACCTTTGCTAACGCCATTCTCTTGCTTGTAAAAAAAGAAACCGCCTGGGAAATCAACTATGCTACTGTTTATCCGGGTGGAGCAGGTGGACAAACTACAGCAGAGCTGTATCAGTATGCAAGAAAATACCATCAGGAAGGCAGATTGAATGTTGCATACCTTCTTTATAAGCTTATATTAGATATTTCACCAAGAGGCACTCTGGTACCGGAGTTTATCATTTCCTCACAGGAAGCAGTCAATAGCATGGGCGTTATATTGCCTGACAAAGAGCTTCAAAAATATGAAGAATGGCAGGTAGCAGATGATCTTATATTGCCAGTATATGAATTAAAAACCATGCCTGTTCAAGATAGCATAGTGTTGTTTGCAGGATACATTACAGAGACAGAAGATACGAACTTTAATGATGTTGAAAGCCAGCTTTTGACGAAATACATCAAGAGAAGGTATCCTGATCTGGCTTATTATTTCACACTCTTAATAACAGAGGCGACGTTTGAGGTTCCGCAAACTGAAGACTACCTGCATTATTCAAAACTGCAAAAACTTTAACTGCACGCAAAAAAAGAAAGAAGCAAAGCTCCTTCCTAATTATTACAAGGTGTCTTGACTATTAAGTGTCTTTGGAGTGTCGTTTTTTTGGTTTTTACCTCATGTTAAGTGTTCTTTTGCTAACCTGCAAACGCAGATACGATGCTTGATGTGACGTTATATGCAGAAACTGAAGTCGTTATCGTTATAGCCACATTCAGAAAAACACCAAACAAGACAATTGAAGAAGAAATTAATAAAGGTTTATTAATCTTTCTTTTTAGCTTATTATCAAGTGTCATATAATCTCCTAGCGTTCTTTCCCTTACCTCACTGAGTTAAAGTTATCCCATAGTGCCACAGGTTTCAGTACCGACCTTGCCGGAAGAACTCATTGCTATCTGAGCAAGACCATAGCTCATCCAGGCCTGAGAATATTTCTTAAGCTGTTCATCCTGTTGCTCGGGCTTGAGTTCTTTTGACTGGCTGGTTTCTGCTACTTTGTTATTTTGCCCGGATTGCTCTTCAGCTCCGGTTTTTTGCGCTGGCACTGATTTCATTAACGGGTTAGCATTACCCGTTTTCAGGAATGGATTCGTCATTCCATCTATTCGCATTTTTCCACCTCCTCAACCGAATCTTGTATGACCTCTTTAACGGCAATACTTCGAATGCTTTTATTAAAAGCGGCAAATTCGCTCTATAAATCCCACCTCCTCTTCGTTGCTCGGGAAATTAAACATTGAGCTATTTTAAGCTATGATGGAGAAGCTAAATTGCTATTTCAGAATATTTAAATTATGAATTGCAAACCTTTTTTTCCGTGATCCCTTTTTGACCTAATGAAAATAATCAGAATAAACTCTCTCTATTAAAAATAAAACAATCATTCTTTGCGAATTGCCTGCAACTTTTAATGTGTATATACATAAATGTAAAGAAATGGGTATTCAGAGCATAAGTGATACCTACCGGGCATATTCAATATATATATATTGTATTTCTTATTGATTGATCGAAGTTTTACAAAAAAGTTTTTGAAAAGGGTTTACATTTCTTTATTTAAACCGTTTCATAACTATAAAGAAATGGTTCTGTGTCAGTAATCTGAACACTTATACCATTTATTTTCTAAACCTGAGTAGTTCTGAAGTTTATTATAAGCCAGCAAAACAGTTGTGAAAGGGTTTTTGCTTTATTTTTCCAATACAGCTACTCATAATGTCATTTTAACCAGAACAGCTCATACCTTTAGTTTAAAAGTAAGCTTTTGGGTTCTTGCTGATAATGAAGCCTGGCAAAACAATTGCCGTAAGGTGCAGTCATGCGCTCTGAAGAGCATTAATACAGGCTATATTAAACACTATTTTTCTAAAACCTCTCTATAAAGTGATTGCAACAATGCTGTTAACTGAAGATCATACACTGAAAATATTATTAACAGATTGTTTCATTTTATGAACCGGCTTTAATATGCTTGAAACGTTAACATGAGCAAAAATTACAGAATTTTGAAGAAATCCAACAATTGAATGAGGACAAAAAGGAACAAAAACTGTTATTTTAAAGAAAATCGTATGAGAAAACAGCTTTCTGCATCAATTGCGACTAACTTCTGAAAATTCATTAAAAAGCACTGATGAAAAATGTTATAATATCTAATAGTTAGTATTTCTAACTGATAAGCTGGTTACTAAAAGCTAATAATAATACTTTAGCTGTATGATACGATAAAAATAACTATGATAATAGCTGTTTTAGAATCACTAATTGAAGCATCAAGGGGGACAGCATACATTGTCAGACTCTGATACCCTATCACAAGCGGAAATAGATAGTCTGCTGGCGACATTATCTTCAGGACTTGATGAAGAGTCAATAGACGACTCGGGAGAGAGAAAAGGCTATAAACTATACAACTTCCGTCGTCCAGATAAATTTTCTAAAGACCACCTGAGAGCATTGCAGACAATTCATGACGGTTTTTCTCGCCAGCTTGGCCTGGTATTAACCTCTTATTTGCGCATGCAGGTGGATGTCGATGTTGTAAGTGTTGATCAGCTAACCTATGATGAATTTGTGCGATCAATGCCAAATCCTATTACCGTCAGTATAATAGAATTGCTACCTCTGCCCGGTCAGATTTTAATGGGAATGGGCCATGAGGTAACATCAGGTATTATAGACCGTATGCTGGGTGGCCTTGGTGTTAGTGAAACAAGACCCAGAGAACTTACAGATATTGAAGAATCTCTTATCAGAAGAGTAATAGATAAGACTATTAAGGCACTTGAAGAAGCATGGAATAACGTTATACCAATTGAAGCAAGCCTTGTCGGCATGGAAGATAACTATATATTGATACAGGTAGCTACTCCTGGTGAGATTGTAGCACTGATTACCTTTGAAGTTCAAATGGGCGGACGTGATTCAGGGCTTATGAGCCTTTGCCTGCCTTATCCGGTACTTGAATCTGTTATTAGTCAGCTGAGTGCCCAGCATATATTCCACTCACGAGGTCATGAAACCTCTGAAGAAGATAGAAACAAGCTAATACAAAAACTTGGTGCTGCCAGTATGCATGTTAATGTTTCACTTGGCAATGTTGACTTATCTGTAAGAGAACTGCTTGAGCTAAGATCGGGTGATGTATTACGTCTTGATTCAATGGTTAACGACCCACTTGTTGTTAGTGTTGAAGGTATACCCAAGTTCAAAGGTCGCCCCGGAACAATTAAAAACAAAATTGCCCTTAATATTGTGGATACAATTACAGTTGAAAATCTAGATAGTGTAGGTGTAGATTTAATATGAGCGATGATTTAAACCAATCAGACATTGATAAGTTATTATCCGGCATGCAGGATGAAGAAGAATCAGGAGATGATAGTTCTTTGCAAGGAGTAACTTCTGAAGATAAAGATACTTTAGCTGAACTTTGTAATATATCAATGAGTTCTGCTGCATCTACCCTGGCTGAAATACTCAGCACAAAAGTAGAAATAGTATCACCAAACCCGATAGAGTTTAATAGCATAGAAGAAGTCTTCAGCACACAGGAAGATAGTTCTCTGGTGATATTTAAACTATTAGCTGACATAAATTCTAGTTATTTATTGGTAATGAAAAATACTGATTTAGCCATTATTGCTGATATAATGATGGGTGGAACAGGTAAAATAGAGTCTTTTGAACTTGGAGACCTTCAACTAAGTGCAGTAGGAGAAGCTCTTAACCAGATGATGTCATCTTCTGCTGTTAGCCTGGGCTCTATTTTCAACCAGAATATTGATATAACCCAGCCAGAAATTAAACCCATCACTCCGGGTGTGCCGATTGCCGTACCGGCTGATATTCAAGATGTAGCTGTGGTAGGTGTTGTTTTTAAATTTACTGTAGGAAACGTTATTAATAGTGAGATATTACAACTCCTGTCTGTGGATACATCTAAAAAATTAGTTAAATTATTTATGGGTTCTGTTGATTCTCTTCTTCAAGGTTCAGATAATCAGCAACAATCTGCAAATACAGGAGGACCTAGAATGTTCGGGTCAACTTCAGATAACCAGGAAAACCAGGATTTTAGCAGTATGAACCTCGGGCAACAACCTGTTACTGTTCAACCAGCAAGGTTTTCGTCTTTTGACAGTGCCTCTTCAATGTTTGGAGCTGAAAACCAGAACCTCGATCTGGTTCTAGATGTTGGTTTAAGACTAACAGTTGAACTTGGCAGGGCTGAATTGCCTATAAAAAAAGTGCTTGAGCTTACCAGAGGTTCTGTTATAGAGCTGGATAAAATAGCTGGCGAACCTGTTGACCTTCTCGCCAACGGAAAACTTATTGCCAAAGGTGAAGTTGTTGTTATTGAAGACAATTTTGGCCTGAGGATAACAAGTATTGTCAGTCCGGCAGACAGAATTAAGAATCTATAAGCTTTCAGGGCTTTTTATAAAGTTAACCCCCGGCAAAACTAATCTTTCTTTTCCTCTATTACCTGCAAACCCGGGAAGGGGTAAGTATATTGTTGCAGGTTAAATTGCTTTTTATTAGAAGAAATAGAAGAAATATTATAAATAGAATAACTCAAATACACCAGTAATACGAGACCAATGACACCACTGGTAAGAATAACTTGATCTTGAAGCTTTTTAGATGATTTAACCCGCTCATAAATCAAATGCATAACGGTTTTTTCTTCTTCTTCCAGCAGCATTTCTTCTTTGCGGGCCCTGAGAGCTTCTTCTTCAACCTGTCTGTTTGTACTGAAATGAAAACCTATAAGACCGCCAAAGAACCCGAAAAAGGGCACAAAACAGTTGATGATACCAATTTTTTGACTGAGAAGTAAAAGAATTATATTATACGGTATACTTTGAATTACACCTATAAGAGCAGAAAATAAAAAGGTATTGTGTTTTCCTTTATATAAATAAGAAGAAATAAAACCCGAAATAAAAGGTATAAAGGCTGATACGAGTAAAATAATGATAAAATTCCTGATTTCTAAGTATTCATCAGGTATACGGATTCCTACGATGACAACAAGTGGCAATACAAAGAATAAAAGCGTTACAAGTTGCACTATTGATATAATAACAAAGTAAAATAGAAATTCAAAAAGGTCTTTAGTATTCTTATAAAACAGCCTTAGCGAAATAATTATTGCATTAAGTCCTTTTTTTCTAACATAAATGTTAGGGTCAAAAAAGGCATAATAAACTATAGTAAAGAATGTGCTAAGATTTGTTTCTTCTATCTCTGCCAGGCAAAGTAAAACCCAGCTTCTAACTTCATTATTTTTTGAACCAAGGGCTTCTTTTAAAGGTATAATAGCATCTTTTCCCAGTGATACAGTCATTTCACAGGCTTTAATGCACACGTCTCTATCATGATCTTCAAAGGCCATAATTAGATGTTTAAAATCTCTTTTATTTTTCCATTCTTCAAGATAATTTATTTTATCTATGAATGAAAATGTTCTAAATTCTTGAATTTCCATAAATTATAATCGTTGAATTGTAGTCACCCGTGTGAAAAATGTTATTGAAATGCATTATAAGCCTGTTTTATTTGTAGAACAAAAATGCAAAGAAAATGTAGAAATTATTATTCATTTTATGAAAATTGCGCATAACTATAATGATAGATGTTTGGTTCAATTGATTTTCACACAAAAAAATTTACTGTGCAAAAATTTATCTTTGGAACCTCTGATTAATTACGTAATTAATGATTCAAGCAAAAACAGATCTGAGAACATACAAGTTATTCAGATATCATAATTATTGTTTGCTGATAAATCCAATAATCTTTATAATTCTTGATTCTTGAAGTGTTATATTAAATGTATACAGTATCATTAAGGTATTATTTTATGAGTAAAGCTGAACTTAAACAACTCTTTTCAATTGAAATCGCTGGCAAAGAGAAGTATCCATTTTTGCAGATTTTTGGATTAACTGCAAGAGACCTCTTTCAAGCCCTGGAACTTGTCAGAATGGATTGTCAGATGGATCATACAACAAATTACAGTATCTATACTGTTGGTCTACTGGCTAAACCCTCATCAAAAATGCTGCTTGATATTTCAGCAGACCCTGAGAAGCTGGGTATATGGTATAAATCTGCCAAAATATTCTATGGCAATGAAGAAGATGAAATCTATATAAAGCCTGAAGGGTGCTATTTTGACGGAGCAAACCTTCAAGAAAGTATGTCTAAAGTTAAAAGAGGATATTGTAAGTATCCTTATGAAAATAATAATGTGGTTCTTATCAATGCCAATAAGAATGAAATGCTATCTTTATTTGAAAACTTTATCGAAAATATTGAGGAAGATACAATAAAAATAGTCTTTAACGTTGATCATGAAGGTGTTTCTCTTGTGCCTGGTTTTTATTCAGCCCTGACTGATAAAGATACCCTCAAAGAATACCTGGCAGAACATCATCTCTTTCTTTTTAATGATGGGTTTATTAGCTTTGGTATTGTGGATCAGCAAAATAAAAGACAGCTTTTAATCAATGAACACAAATATCTTGAATATACAGAATCTCAGGATGACGGCTATTTAAAAGTATTATCTGATGATCACCTGCTAAAAGAAATTGAGCAAAAAGATTTCAAAACTATTATTGACTTTAACCATATTCATATGATATTGCCGGCTAAAATAGATGACTATGAAGCTTTCTATACAAAGATTTCAGATACATTTGAGCTGGTTGCAGAATAATTCTATAAGACAAAATTTCAGCAGTAAAATTATTACCCAAAATCTATTGTTATATAATCAATGTCATAAGTAACCCATTTAATTCATAAACTATTAATAAATTGACCTGAAACAGTTATAGAAATTGACGTTTAGCGAATACATCTTTTTAACACAGTGTTAAAACATTGCAGGGAACTGAAGTTAGGGGGTCGGGTTTAAAAGTGCGGCGGCGCCGCACTTTTAAACCCTATAGAATAAATAGACTATAAATTGATGAATAATTCGGGGTAATCAGATTTCAGAAAAATTATTCAGAGATCTCATTAGTCTTTTTTTTTGATACAATAACCCTGTAAAATCTAGTCAGGGGGAAACCTTATGTATGAAAATTGCAAACAAGCCTACATATCTGAAATAGCACAACATAAAGACCATGATGTATGCCTCAAAGGCTGGTTATATAATAAGCGATCAAGCGGAAAACTTCATTTTTTCCAGGTTCGAGATGGCACCGGGGTTATACAGGCAGTAGTATCTAAGTCTGACGTTGATCTTGAGCTTTTTAAAGCAGGTAAAAAGCTGACTCAAGAAAGTTCAATAATTGTGTATGGCACAGTAGTCGAAGATACACGATCAAAGATAGGGTATGAGCTACAGGTAAAGCATTTTGAGATAGTTCAAGAAGCTCAAGAATATCCAATAGGGCCTAAAGAACACGGTGTAGCCTTCTTAATGGATAACCGACATCTCTGGTTGAGATCTCTAAAACAAAATGCCATACTCAAAATAAGGTCTGAGCTGATTAAAGCCTGCCGTGATTACTTTGATGAAAGCGGTTTTGTCTTGCTTGATACCCCTATCTTTACACCATCAGCATGTGAAGGCACTACAAACCTGTTTGAAGTAGATTATTTCGATACTAAAGCCTACCTTACACAGAGTGGACAACTCTATAATGAAGCATGCGCTGCTGCTTTTGGGAAGGTATATTGCTTTGGCCCTACTTTTAGAGCAGAAAAATCTAAAACTCGCCGTCACCTTACAGAATTCTGGATGATAGAACCCGAGGTAGCCTACCTTGAACTGGATGGTTTGATTGATCTGGCGGAAGATTTTGTTACCTACATTGTTGCCCGTGTACTTGAAAAACGAAAAGACGAACTGGAAATACTTGAGCGGGATACAACAATGCTTGAAAACATTAAAAAACCCTTCCCACGTATTTCATACGACGAAGCTATTGGTATACTTCAAAAAGCCGGCAAAGAAGTCGAATGGGGCGAAGATTTTGGCGGAGATGAAGAAACAGTACTCTCAGAACACTTTGATAAACCGGTGTTCATTCATCGATACCCGGCAAAGTGTAAAGCATTCTACATGAAAACAGATAGAGTAAATGAGAAACTTTCACTATGTGTGGATATGATAGGGCCTGAGGGCTATGGCGAACTAATTGGCGGAGGTCAGCGTGAAGATGATCTTGAAATGCTCATCAACAGGATTAAAGAGCATAACCTCCCGCAGGAACACTTCGAGTGGTACCTTGATATCAGACGCTATGGAACATTTCCTCATGCAGGCTTTGGCCTCGGTATTGAACGTACCCTCAGCTGGATCTGCGGCATACACCATGTAAGGGAAACTATACCCTTCCCGAGGTTGCTTGACCGTCTGACACCTTAATTTAATGATCACTAAACCTGAAAGCTGTCACTATAATAATCTGAGTGTTAGAATATAACACTTTCTCCCTGCACCATCAGGCGTGAGAGGTGGTTTATACCATAGTGATAAAACATATACTGATAAGAAGGTATGTCAAAAAAGGCAAGGTCAGCTCTCTTGCCGGGTTCAAGGGTACCTCTGTCATCAAGGGCAAGTGCTTTTGCAGCATTACGGGTAACAGCTATTATGACTTCTGCCGGTGACATTTTTAACATAAAACATGCCAGAGACATTGATAGAGGTAAGCTTTCACACATATTTGACCCGGGATTAAAGTCTGTAGCTACAGCAACTTTTACCCCTTCATTGAGCATAGCCCGGGCCGGTGCTTTTTGCGTATCAAGAAAGAGTGAGACTCCTGGCATAACTGTAGCAACAGTATTTGACTCTGCCAGTGGCTTGATAGCTGCGTTATCCATACATATCAGGTGGTCTACAGATGTTGCACCAACTTCAAGTGCAAGGGCTGTAGCATAGAAGTTGCTGAATTCATCTCCGTGGAGTTTGAGCAGCATGCCATATTCTTTTGCCGTGTAAAGAATTCTCCGGGCCTGATCAAGAGAAAAATAGCCTATTTCTGCAAATACATCACAGAAGCGGGCCAGTTTTTCTTTAGCTACTGCCGGTATCATCTCTTTACATATATGATCAGTATAGCTTTCGTAATCGTTAAATTCTGGTGACAGTGCGTGTGCACCCATAAAGGTTGGTATAATATCAATCTGGGTAGCATTATTAAGGGCGTTTATAACTTTGAGCATTTTAATTTCAGACTCTATAGATAGTCCGTAGCCTGTTTTACTTTCCAGTGTGGTTACGCCAAATCGCTGAATTCTTCTTGCTCTTTCAAGACCTGAATGATAGAGTTCTTCAAAAGAGGCATTTCTTGTTGGTTTTACCGTAGCCAGAATACCGCCCCCCTGTTTAGCTATTTCAGTATAGCTTTTGCCTTGAAGGCGCATCTCAAACTCATTATGTCTTGACCCTGCAAAGATCAGGTGATTGTGAGAATCTATCAAGCCTGGCATGACAACGTTTTTTTTTGCGTTAATGACGTCATATTTATCAAGCCAGTCCCAGCCGACTTTGCTTTCTGGCCCCAGCCACTTGATCAGGTCATCTTCAATTAGAATAGCTGCATCGTTAATAAGGCCCAGGTCTGGTTCGACGCTAAATTTTGTTTCATTTTCCTCAAAAAATTCGGGGTTCAGGGTTATTAATTGTCCGATATTTGTTATTACTTTGGTTCCGGGCATAGTTCTACCTTTATTATCGTTAACAGGTATATTTCAATGTATATTTATAAGTTGCTGTTATCTGGTTCAATATAATCAATATGAAGGCCTGAAAGGCCAGACTCAATTAAATTGCCAATAATGATTCTTTTTTTCATTTTAACATGACAAAGACTGATGCATAAACAGAATGAAAGATTTTCATTACTGTCCGGTTAAATTTTTTCTGAGGGTTTGGTTTTTATCAAACAGCCTTATACTCAAAAAATAGGTCTCAATTAAGAGACCTAAACCCCATCATTTGCTATGTAAGTCTGTATTATCTTCATTATTTAAAAATGACCTGTAAACAATATAAAATGACAAAATACCCTTAATTTCTATAGCAAAAATATGCTAATTTACTAAAAAAAACCTCCACTTTTCCCCTGAAGGGGTGCCATGGCTGGCACCTGACCTCATAAAGGGGGCGAAGCCCCCTTTCGCCTGCAAAGCAGGCTATCCCCTGACTGCCACACGACGCATTAATTACATCTGGGTGCAATCTTTGTCTGTTTGGGGGTCATGTTTGCAGAGGGTTATAATCCCTGTTACCTCACTAAAGGAGGGTTTGTTTGCTTATCCTCAGCAAGTTCCCTTACAATATGTATTATCATTGTTTTTAATCTGTCATTCTGAGGACAAAGCCCGAAGAATCTCTCATAATAGATCCTTCGCTGTGCTCAGGATGACACAAAGAACCCCATGTGGTGGTCACACCACAGCAAGTTCCCAACCCGCCCGCCCGTTGTGTCGGGTGTTTTGCGGCGCCTGCGGCGCCGCAAAACACCCTCATAAATCAGTATCCAGGGTGCAGATAGTATATCCTCTCTATTACCTGCTAAAGAAGGGTTTCAGTGCG
>Ga0334898_1000834_pt1 | contig 41909 bp, 29 predicted proteins | sample GraSluR3_MG_10_FD_207228 | JGI IMG/M metagenome (GOLD analysis project Ga0334898, IMG submission 207228) | Sludge microbial communities from methane-producing bioreactor in Wageningen University, Netherlands - Granular Sludge_3_08-R3 | ecosystem: Engineered > Bioreactor > Anaerobic >... | reverse complement strand
GGCCAGGCGCGCTGGTCTGTGCGCGGAGATTCCGGCGGTGCCTCCTTCGCGTCGATCCGCGCGCCTGTCGCCCTTCTTGATCGCCGAGACTTGCGTATTCGGACGCTGCGCGCCATGATCCAGGGAGAGGGTCTGGGCGGGGGGGAGACGGCGAATCGGTCACGAAGTCACAGACCCGCAGAAGGGGAGGACCGCATGGACGACGCCCTCAAGGCCTGCGCGCGCGGAACGGTGTGCTGGATCAAGGGCCGGCGCGACGAGGCGATCGCGCAGTTCACCGAGGCCATCCGGCTCGACCCCCAGTGCGCCCGGGCCTACTGCAATCGGGGGACCGTGCACTTCGAGCAGGGCGATCTCGAGGCGGCCCTGGCCGACTTCGACGAGGCCATCCGGCTCGATCCGCAGTACACGCGGGCGCACAACAACCGGGGCGTCGCCTTGAAGGCGAAGGGGGAACTCGACCGGGCCATCGCCGAATACACCGAGGCCCTTCGGATCGACCCGGAGCACGCCGATGCCTACCGCAATCGCGGGGCCGCGTACCACAAGAAAGGCAGCAACGAGTTGGCCAAGGCCGATTTCGAGCGTTATCGGCAGCTTCGGGCGGCTCCCAAGTCGTAAGCGGGGCACTTGTTCGCCCGGCTTGCGTCTGCCATGCTAGAGGTTGGCGCCCCTACCCACATCTTGCCGCGCGTGAGGCCTCGTTGGCCCGTCTCGAGCGCGGCACGTCTGGGGGGTATCGAGGCCGGTCTTTCGGACCCTTTCCGTTCCCGGGCGAGTCGGAAGGGTCGCGATCCGGCGTCTGGAGATGAGTAATGGTGTGGCAGTACAGCGAAAAAACCAAGCAGCTATTCATGGCCGCCGTCCACGGCGAGCCCGGCACGCATCTCGGTGAGATCGAGGATCCCGACGGGCTCGGCGAGCACGGATCGATCGCCTGCGGCGACGCCATGCGTTTCACGTTTCGGGTCGAGCGCCACCCGACCGATCCGACCCGCGACGTCATCACCGACGTGCGCTACCTGACCTTCGGGTGCACGTCGGCGATCGCGGCCTCCGAAGCGCTTTGCAGTCTGATCGAGGGGCGGCGTCTCACCCCGATCGAGGCTTTGAAGATCACCAATGGCGACATCGTCGCGTTTCTCGGGGGCCTTCCCGAGCAGAAGATCCACTGCTCGGTCATGGGGGCCGAGGCACTCGAGTCGGCCGTGTTCAACTGGGCGCAGCGGCGCGGGGTCGATCTGAAGAGCCTGGGGATCGACGTCCACGCCGACGAGCAGTCGGAGGGGCGGATCGTCTGCAAGTGCTTTTCCTTGAGCGAGCCCTATCTGAAGCGCAAGATCCAGGAGTTGAACCTGCGCACGATTCCCGAGATCACGAACGCGGTGAAGGCGGGCGGGGCGTGCATGTCGTGCCATCACGTTCCCGGCGGGCTGCAGGACCTTTTGGACGAGGTATGGGGCGAAGACAAGAATAGCCTGAGGGTTCTCCCGGCGGCGGCCTCGATGTCGCCGGCCGCTCCGTCGGCACGGGCTGAGCAGCCGGGGCTCTCGCCCTATCAGTTCAGCAAGAAGGTCGAGAAGGCGATCGACGAGTACGTGCGCCCCATGCTCACGCGCGACGGGGGCGACCTGGAGATCGTCGACATCAAGGATCATCTCGTCTACTGCCGCCTGCAAGGCGCCTGCACGGGCTGCGCCGGGGCCGGCCAGACCCTGAAGATGATGGTCGAGAAGACCCTCAAGGAGATGATCGACGAGCGCGTGCGCGTCATCGCCGTTTGAATCCCGGGGCTTTCGGATGCGAATCGTCTACGCCGACAACAACGCCACGACCCGGGTCGCGCCCGAGGTTTTCGAGGCGATGATCCCGTACTTCACCGACGAGTACTTCAATCCCAGCTCGATGTACGAGCCGGCCCGCCGCACGGCCGACGCGGTGGCCGATGCCCGGAAAACCGTCGCCCGAAGCCTGGGGGCGGCCGACCCGAAAGAAATCCTCTTCACCTCGTGCGCGACCGAGAGCAACAACGCGGCGATCTTCGGCGCGACCCGGGCCAACCCGAACCGCCGGCACGTCATCACCACGGCGGTCGAGCACCCGGCCGTGCTCGGGGTGTGCAAGGACCTCGAGCGCGGCGGATGGGAGGTCACCTTTTTGCCCGTCGACGGCCAAGGGAACCTCGACGTGGGCGGCTTTGTCCGGGCGCTGCGCCCCGACACGCTGTTGGTGACGATCATGCACGCGAACAACGAGACGGGCGTGATCTTTCCCGTCGAGGAGCTGGCGCGCATCGCCAAGGAGACCGATCCGGCGATCGTCTTCCACACCGACGCCACGCAGACGGTGGGCAAGCTGCCGATCGATCTTGGGCGCGCGTTCCGCCACGTCGACCTGCTCTCGTTTTCGGGGCACAAGCTGCACGCACCCAAGGGCATCGGGGCGCTGTACGTCCGGCGAGGCACGCCGTGGCGCCCGTTGCTGATCGGCGGACACCAGGAGGAGGGCCGGCGGGCGGGCACCGAGAACGTCGCCTACATCGTCGCCCTGGCCGAGGCCGTCGAGCTGGCCGCCGCCCACCGCGACGAAGACGAGGCGCGAATCGCCGGGCTCCGCGACCGGCTCGAAGCGACGCTCGAACGGCAGGTGCCCTGCGTGCAGGTCAACGGCAAGGGCGCGCCGCGCCTGGCGAACACGCTGAACCTCTCGTGCCACTACGTCGAGGGCGAGGGGATGCTCTATCAGCTCAGCGCCGAGGGGATCTGCGCGTCGAGCGGATCGGCGTGCACCTCGGGCTCGCTCGAGCCTTCGCACGTGCTGCTCGCCTTGCAGGTGCCCTTCACGGCGGTGCACGGTTCGATCCGCTTCAGCCTCAGCCGTTACAACACCGACGACGACGTCGATCGAATCCTCGAGGTCTTCCCCAGGATCGTGGCCAACCTGCGCAAGCTCTCTCCCTACTGGGACAACAAAACGAACGCCCCCCGCCCCGGCGCCGACCGGCTGCTGACCGAATCGCGCGCCGACGCGCTCAAGGCGCGGTGACGCGGTCGATCTGCCAGAACAGATCCTCCAGCGACAGCGGCTTCGAGAGCACGGCCCGGGCGCCGGCGCGCCGGGCACGCCGGCAGTCGTCGAGCCGGGGAAAATCCAACAAAGCGACGATCGGGACGTGCCCCAACGCCGCGGCCAGGGCCCGAAGCCGCCCCGCTTCGTCGTCGCCGCACTCGTCTCCGTCGAACACGGCGGCCGTGGCTCCTTCGACCCGGACGGCACGGCCGGCCGGCAGCCAGACCGTGGCGTAGCCGCGCCGGGCGCAGGCCGCGGCGAGCCACTCCTGCATGCCGAAGTCGGCGGTGACGATCGCGATCAGGCCCTCGCGTCGGGCCAAGGGCTCGTCGGCCGCCAGGAGCAGGCGTTCCTCTTCGCCGGCCGTGACCGGCAGCGACCACGCCGAGCACGCGCCGCGGCACAGGCGGTCGAGTTCCTGGTGGGCGCGGGGCTCCCACTGGTGCCAGTAGACGCGAATTGCCGCGGGCCAGGGATCGCCCGTCCGCGTCTCGCCCTCGCACCAGCTCCCCAGCAGCGCGACCACCCGGGCCAAGGGCGCCATCCTTCGCATTCGGTCGATCGACTCGCAGGAAAACTCCCCGGGATACGCCTGGGCGACCGCGATCAGGTCGGCAACGACCTGCCCGCCGGCCAGCAAGGCGACCGCATCGTCGACGCGGTCCGATCGGACGACGCGGCCGTACCGTTCGAGGACGTCTGGCGCGTCGCGGAACTCGCCGCGCTCGACCTTGCCGACCAGCAGAATGGAGAGCTCCGACATGGCAGCTCATTGGCGCGCAGGGACAGCTCTTGCGCGAACGTTCATCCGGCGAGGGCTTGTTCGGCTTGCTTGACGATCTGGTGGGCGGCGGCCGCGCCGGGGGCCTGGCGGAGGCTTTCGAGCACTCCGGGTGCGCCGATCACCCGGCTCAAGCGCGCCAGCGTGCGCAAATGCCCGCGATCTTCGACCGAGCAGATGAGGAAGAACACGTCGGTAAGCCCTCCGCGTCCGCCTCCGAAGGGGATGCCACTGGGCGCGATGCCCAGGGCAAGAAAGGCTTGCCCCAGAATGCCCGGCGTGGGGCGCCGAGGGTGCAACAGCGCGACGCCGTTGTCCAGCGCGGTGGGGTGCATCTCTTCCCGCGCCCGAAGGGCCTCGGCCATCTTGTCGGGATCCCAGAGCCAACCGGTGCGGGCGGCCACCTGGGCCATGGCGGGAAACACGGACGCGCGGGTCCTCGCCCGCAGGGGGATTTCGATCGCCTCCACGGGAAGGATGTCGGCGATCACGATCTCCTCATGCCGGCCGCCCGTGGTCGGCGGGTTCAGCACCTCCTCGACCTCGACCAGCTCGTCTTCGTCCGACAGTCCGATCCGATCTTCCCACCAATGATGAATCTCGGCGCGGGAGAACCGCCACTCGCCAGCCACTTTGCGTGCGGGAAGGCGTCCCCGCTCGGCCAGGCGCGTCACCTGCTGCGGCGTGAGGTGCAAATAAACCGCCAGGCTGTCGACATCGAAGTCGGACGTAGGCATGACACGTGAGGGGCAAGACGCGCGGACCGAACTGTCCCCATGTTCGCCCATCGGGCGGGCGTTGTCCAGCCCCGATTTCCGATCTTGACAGAAACGCCGAAATCCCGACAATCCGGCCGCCAATGCGACACGGAAGCTCAATCGCGTCCAAGGCAACGTTTGCCGGGCGCACCGGGCCGACCGCGCGTCGGCGAGCGAGGGACCCACGGCGGGCCCCCCAAGCCCTTCGCCGCCCGCCAGGGTCGGCTACACATTTCGGCGTTGCAAGGCAGGGAGGCCTCGCGCCATGGAGAACGGCCCCGACTGGGGACACCCGATCCGCCTGCGTCAATGGTTGCCGGAAGCCGAGTTGATCGGCGCCGACGACCTTTGCGTGGCCTCGTGCGCGTGCGATTCGCGCGAGGTGCGCCCGGGCGACCTCTTCGCCGCCCTGCCCGGAACCACCCGCGACGGCCACGAGTTCGTCGTTGAGGCGGTCGGCCGCGGCGCGGCCGCCGTGCTCGCGGAACGCCGGGTCGCCGGCGTGAATCTGCCCTTCTGCCTTGTGCCCGACGCGCGGAACGCCTACGGCCGCGTGTGCCAGGCCCTGGCCGGCAATCCCAGTCGCGATCTTCGCGTCGTCGGAATCACCGGCACGAACGGCAAGACCACGACGTCCCATCTCGTGGCCGGGGTGCTGGCTTCGGCGGGGTATCCCGTCGGGGTTCTGGGGACCCTGGGCGCATTCGACGGGACCGACGCGTGGCCCTCGTCGATGACCACGCCGCCGGCCCACGAGTTGGCCCGATGGCTCGGGCGAACGCGGGCCAACGGCTGCACCCACGCCGTGCTCGAGGTCTCGAGCCACGGGCTGGCGCAATCGCGTCTGGCGGGAATCGAGCTCGACGCGGCGTGCATCACGAATGTGCGCCGCGACCATCTCGACTACCACGGGTCGATCCACGACTATCGAATGACGAAATGCCGTCTCCTGGAATACCTGACGGGGGAAGGCTTTGCCGTGATCAACGCCGACGACCCGATCTCGGCCGCGCACCTGGCCCAGATCGGCTCGCCGGCGCTGACCGTGGCCATGCGTTCGGCCGCCGAGATCACGGCCGAAATCGTCGAGCGCTACCTCAGCGAGCAGACGTTTCTGCTGACCGCCGGAAGCGAGACCATCCCCGTGCGCACCCGGATGATCGGCACCCATCACGTGTACAACTGCCTGGTCGCGGCGGCCGTGGGGTTGGCCTACGGAATCGATCTGGCGACGGTGGTGCGCGGCCTGGAGTCGGTGACGGCGGTGCCGGGCCGCCTCGAGCGGATCGAGTGCGGTCAGCCCTTCGGCGTGTTCGTCGACTTCGCCCACACGCCCGACGCCCTGGCCGGAAGCCTGCGAGCCCTGGCCGCCGTGGTCGAAGGGCGGCTTTTCTGCGTCTTCGGCGCCGGCGGCGACCGCGACAAGCACAAACGCCCGCTCATGGGCCGGGCCGTCGAATCGGCGGCCGACGTGGCCGTCATCACCAGCGACAACCCCCGAAGTGAAGACCCCAACGCGATCGTCGCCGACGTGCTTCGCGGCTTTCGCGAGCCCGAGCGCGTCCGAACCATCGCCGACCGGGGCGAGGCGATCCGCTGGGCCCTTTCGGCGGCCTTGCCCGGCGACTGCGTGCTCATCGCCGGCAAGGGGCACGAGACCTGCCAGATCATCGGCGAGAACCCGATCCCCTTCGACGATCGCGAAGTGGCGCGCGACTGGCTCTACCGCGCGCTGCCCGCCGCCGCGTAACCGAGTACGGCACCGACCCCAACCATGAACACCGTCGCAAACCTCCACAACACGATCGGCGGCAGGCTGACGGCCGGCACCGATCCCGATCGCATCGCCTCGGCGACGCCTCTGGGACCGGTCGCCACCGACAGCCGCCAGGTCGCGTCGGGCGACGTGTTCTGGGGGCTCGTCGGCGCGCATCGCGACGGAGCCGACTTTGCCGCCGAGGCGTTCGCACGCGGGGCGCGCGGGGCGGTCGTCGGGCGGCCCGTCGAGGCGCCGGCCGACCGCTGGGTGCTGGTCGTCGACGATACCACGGCCGCCCTGCAAGCGTGGGCGCGCCATTGCCGCACACGGTTCGACGGCGTGGTGATCGCCGTCACGGGCAGCGCCGGCAAGACGACCACGCGCCAGATGATCGACACGGTCCTGCGTCGCCGTCTGACGGGGACGGCCAGCCCGAAGAACTTCAACAACCATCTCGGCGTGCCGCTGAGCCTGCTTCGCATCGAGCCGCCGCACGACTACGCCGTGGTCGAGCTGGGAGCCAGCGCCCGCGGCGAGATCGCCCGATTGGCCGAGCTCTGCCGGCCCGTCGTCGGCGCGGTGACGAACGTGGGCGACGCCCACTTGGGAGGTTTTGGCGGGCGCGCCGCCATCGCCGAATCGAAGGCCGAGCTGCTCGAAGCCCTTCCGCCCGACGGCCATGCCGTGCTCGGCGACGACGTGTGGCTGCGCCGCATGGCGGGGCGATGCCCGGCCCCGATTACCTGGGTGGGGCGCGGGGCCGACTGCCACCTCGCCGCCAGCGACGTGCACTGGAGCCGCGGGAACCTGCGATTCCGGATCGGGTCGTGCGGCTTCCGGATCCCCGTTTGGGGGCGGCACCATCTCACCTCGGCCCTGATCGCCGCGGCCGTGGGGCAGTTCATGGGTTTCGAACTACCCGAGATCGCCGCCGCGCTGGAGGATTTTGTTCCCGTCGCGATGCGATGCGAAGTGCGCGAGGTGTGCGGAGTCACCCTCATCAACGATGCCTACAATGCCAACCCCACCGCGATGCGGGCCGCGCTCGACCTGCTTCGCGACGTCGATGCGCCCGGTCGGCGCATCGTGGTCTGCGGCGACATGGCCGGCTTGGGCGACGAGTCGCGGTCGATCCACGGTCGACTGGGCCGGTGCGTGGTCACGCGGTGCGGAGCCGACCTCTTGCTGGCCTGTGGCGAGTTCGCCCCCGACGTGGTGGCCGGCGCCCGGGAGGCCGGCATGCCCGCCGACGCCGCGCGTGCCTTGCCCACGGCCGACCACGTGCTCGCGGAGCTTGGCCCGACGATCCGGCCGGGAGATGCCGTTCTGGTCAAAGGATCGCGCAAGATGGCCTTGGAGCACCTCGTCGAGGCCCTCGACCAGCGACTACGTCTTGGCCGCCCGCGCTCGCCCGGCGTGGTTCCGGCCACCCCGATCGAAAGGAAATCCACCCCGAATCAGACCACGGCCCCGGCCGCGGCGTGAAGCCGGCCGGGCGGTACCAAACTAGCTTTGAGCTCCATCGACCGTGCCGGGATTGCGGGAACCCGGCACTACCCTCCCTCCTGGGGTAGGAGCAACAATCTTGCCGGAATCGGCGACTCCTGGGTCGGTCGCCCCGGCAAGTGCTTCACGATGGGGCTTTGGACTGAGCGCCGGGGGGGCGCGAAAGCGCCACCCCCCGGCTGCTCAGGGATACGTTCCACGATTCGGCCGGCAATCGACTCGCATGCTCCTTCGGCTTCTCGAACACGCGCCGATCCACGGGCGCGGGTGTTTTTCGATGCTCGGCTCGATCGAGATTCGCGCGGGGCTCGCCGCTCTCGTTGCGCTGGCGGCGGTGCTGTTGGCCGGTCCTCGCTCGATCGCCTGGCTCGCACGGCACTGCCAGGAGCCGAACCGAAGCGATTCGCCCACGATCCGGCGCCTTCACGCGCACAAGCAGACCACGCCGACCTTGGGCGGGCTGATCATCCTCGGCGGCCTGTTGCTCGCGCTGCTCGCGTTCGGCGACCTGACGAACCATTCCCTGCAAGCCGCCCTCGTCGTGCTGATCGGCCTGGGCATGCTCGGAGCGCTCGACGACTTGATCAAGCTCCGCGGCGGGTCGAACGGCATCTCGGCCCGCTCGAAACTGCTGGGTCAACTCGTCGTGGCCGCCCTGGCCGCGACGATCGTCTGCGCCGCGACGCCCGACCTAGGGTCGCGCCGGGTCGCGGTGCTCGGCATTTCCGCGCCGCTTGGCATGTGGCTCGTGCCCGGGACCGTGATCTTCGTCGCGGGATTCTCGAACGCGGTCAACCTGACCGACGGCCTGGACGGGCTGGCCGGTGGATGCCTCGTCTCGACCCTGGCCGTCCTCGGCCTGGCTGCCTACGCATCCCACCAAGCGGCCCCAGCCCCCCTTTTTGGACGGATTCCGCGCGTCGACGCTGGCGAAACGATGGTGCTGGTCGCCGCGACGATCGGGAGCCTGCTGGGCTTTCTCCGGTTCAATCGCCATCCGGCCCGAGTGTTCATGGGCGACACGGGCGCGCTTCCGCTGGGCGGATTGCTCGGGCTGCTGGCCGTAGTCACCGGGCACGAACGGCTCTTGTTGCTCGTGGGTGGCGTGTTCGTCGCCGAGGTCGCAAGCGTGATCTTGCAGGTGGGATACTACAAATGGCGACGCCGGCGGATCTTCCTCTGCGCGCCGTTGCACCATCACTTTCAATTCCTGGGGTGGCCCGAGCCCACGATCGTGGCTCGGTTCTGGGCCGTCTCGGCCCTGTTGGCCCTGTTCGGGCTCGGCATGCTGGCCATGAGCGGAGGGTCATTTTCGGGTGGAGCAGTGCCACTCTCGGGTGTCGGATTGTTCCCGAATCGATGAAGTCCGACGAAGGCCGCTCCCGATGATACGACTATGGGACCCTCGACACACGGGGCACCCGGCGCGGGGCAAGTCGCCCGCCGGATGCCCGATTGGCACCCCGTCTGAGACGACGAGTCCGACCCAGGCCAGCTCGCTGATCCAACTCGACTCCAAGCACGGGCTGCCGGGAGATTCCCCGATGCGATCCAAGGCAGTCCGACCGCACGTGGTCTTTGCCGGCGGGGGAACCGCCGGGCACCTGTTTCCCGGGCTGGCCGTGGCCGGTCGATTGGCCCTCGACGCGCCGGGATGGCGGATCACGTTCGCCGGCACCGGGCGGGAATTCGAGTGGCGGTACGCTCGGGCGGCCCGCTTCGAGTACGCGGCGATCTCCTGTCGCCCGCTGCCGCGCCATCTGCGCGACGTGGTCGCCTTTTTGCGGCACAATCTGGCCGGATATCGCCAGGCCGCGCGCCTGCTGGCCGAACAAGATGTCTCGGTGGTTATCGGCCTGGGCGGCTACGCCAGTGTGCCCATGGCCCGAGCCGCCGTGCGAAGAGGCATCCCCCTGATTCTCCTGGAGCAGAACGCTTTTCCCGGCCGAGCCACCCGATGGCTCGCCCCCACGGCCACGCTCGTGTGCACCTGCTTCGAGCAGGCCCGGGCCCACCTCGATCCGCGGTGCTCGGTTCGCCTGACGGGCAACCCGCTCCGTCCCGGGCTGGTGCGGCTGGCGCACCAACACTCCGGGGCCGACGGCAACGGGCACGCCCACTTCACGCTCGAATCCCGCCGAGCAGGATCCAACGGGCACGGGCGCAAGCGAGTCCTCTTCGTCGTCGGCGGAAGCGGCGGGGCCCGCTCGCTCAACGAGAACGTGCCCCGGGCCCTCGCCAAGGTCCGCGACCGGCTTCGAAGCTGGCAGATCGTTCACCAGGCCGGCCCGCACGAGGTCGCGTCGACCCGAAACCGGTATCGCCAATTTGGGCTGGATGCCACGGTGGCCCCCTTCGTCGCCGAAATGACCCGAGTGCTCTCGCACACCCGGCTGGCGATCAGCCGATCGGGGGGCACGACGCTGGCCGAATTAGCGGCCGCGGGCATCCCGGCGATTCTGTTGCCCTATCCGGCCGCCGTCGACGATCATCAACGGCGCAACGCCGACGTGTTTGCCGCGGCTGGCGCGTGCCTGACCCTCGACGAACGCACGGTCAACGGGGCGATCGCCGACAACCTGGCCGGGGCCATGTCGGTCCTGTTGAGCGACCCCGCCCGACTCGCCACCATGGCGGCGGCCGCGCGTGGTTTGGCCCAGCCCGACGCGACCTGGGACATCGCCACCGTCATCCGTCAGGTGGCCGTGGGCGCGGCGGCCTAACGCGGACTGTCCACGACCGTTCGTCGTGCCGCCTTCAGGCGGTCTTTTCGGTGAGTTGCTCCGGCTGGAGCCGGTACGACGCACGGATTGACACGCACGGGGTCGGGGGCGTATCGTAGTTCGATCGTCGAAGAACGGACGCTTCTGGTGAAAGACCCCGGGTGTCGGGCAAGGGCTCCTCGAAACACGGCAGCCTCACGTCGCGGGCCGGCACGTTTGCCGAGCCGGCCGCGCCGCGCCGTGCCCACCTGATCGGCATCGGCGGTTCGGGGATGCGTTCCCTGGCCCAGACCCTGATCGGGTGGGGGTGGCGCCTGACGGGGTCGGATCGGGCGCTGGAGGCGACCCAAGGGCTCTCGGCTCAGGGCGTCGTGATCCACGCGGGCCACGCGCCCGCCCATCTGCCGGAAGGCACGGATCTGGTCATTTCGAGTGATGCCGTCCCGCCCGACAATCCGGAGCTTCGCCGCGCCCGAGAAATGGGCCTCCCCGCCAAGTCGTACTTCGCGTTTCTTGGGGACCTGATGGCAACCCGACGGGGAGTTGCCGTGGCCGGCACGCACGGCAAGTCGACCACGGCGGCGATGGCGGCCTCGCTGCTGGTGCGTGCCGGGCTCGATCCGACGGTCGTCTACGGAGCCGCCATGTTGGGGGCGCCCGCCGGCGGAAGGGCCGGGCGCGGCGACCTCATGCTGGTCGAAGCCTGCGAGTATCGCGAGAACTTTCTGCACCTGTCGCCGAGGCATGCGGCGATCCTCAACATCGAGCACGATCATTTCGACTGCTACCCCACCTTCGATCGTCTCGAACGGGCGTTCACCCGCTTTGCCGAGTCGCTTCCGCCCGACGGGGTCATGCTGGCCGCCGAAGGATGCCCGATCGTCGGGCGGGTTGCGCGGTCGTGCCGCTGTGCCGTCGAGACATTCGGGCGCGGTCGGGGGGCTGCTTGGAGAGCCGTGCCGGTTGGAACTTGCCGTGGCCGGTGCCGGTTCGAGATCGTCCATCGCGGCCGGTCCATGGGCGAGGTGCGGCTTCGCGTTGCCGGGCGGCACAATGTGCTCAACGCCTTGGCGGCGGCGGCCCTGGCGTGGCACAATGGGGTAGCGCCCGATCGGATCGCGTCGGGGCTGAGCCGCTTCCCCGGCCTGAGGCGCCGGCTGGAGATGCTCGGCACCTACCGGGGGATCGTGCTGATCGACGACTACGCTCATCACCCGACCGAGCTGAACGCGGCGTTGGAGGCGGTTCGCCGGTGGTTTCCCGGCCGACGGCTCTGGTGCGTGTTCCAGCCCCACCAGGCGTCGCGCACGAGGCGTCTGGCCGGCGAGCTGGCGGCCGGCTTGACGGCGGCCGACAAGGCGGTCGTGTGCGACGTGTTCCGGGCGCGGGACCCGGCGCCTCGGCCCGACGACGTGACCGCGGCGTGCCTGGCGGCGCGGGCGCGGGCCGTGGGGGGCGACGTGGCCGACGTGCACGCGATCGCCGACGTCATTCGGTACGTATCCAACCAGCTCGCGCCCGGCGATGTGCTGCTGACGGCCGGGGCGGGCGACGTTCGAAAGGTATGCGATGGGCTTCTTGAGCGGCTTCGAGAAGATCGTGCGGCAGGGTGAGCCCCTGGCCATGCACACCTGGTTTCAATTGGGCGGCCCGGCCGAATACTTCGCCGAGCCCCGCCATGCCGAGGAGTTGGTGCTGCTGGTCAAGCGGTGCCGCGACGAGCAGGTGCCCATTCGCATGCTCGGGCGGGGCTCGAACGTGCTGGTTTGCGACGAGGGGGTGCCGGGCATGGTCATCCGCCTGTCGGCCCCGGCGTTCTGCGAGATCGCCGTCGACGGACGCACCGTGTCGGCCGGCGCCGGGGCAAGCCTCGGCCACGTGGTCACCACGGCCGTCCACGAGGGCCTCGCCGGACTCGAAGTGCTCGTGGCCATCCCCGGCACCGTGGGCGGCGCCCTCCGCGGAAACGCCGGCACCCACGGCGGCGACGTCGGGCGATGGACCGCCGAGGCCGCGGCGATCACCCACACCGGCGACGTGGTCCAGCGCAGCCGAGACGACCTCGTCTTCACCTACCGCCAGAGCAGCCTCGACGACCTGGTCATCCTCGGCGCCAAGTTCGAGCTCGAGGAAGACGACCCCAAGGAACTCGCCAAACGGCTCCAGAAACAGTGGATCGTGCGCAAGGCGAGCCAGCCCATGGGCCACCAGTGCGCCGGATGCATCTTCAAGAACCCGCGGGGAACCTCAGCCGGCGAGCTGATCGAGGCCGCCGGCCTCAAGGGCACGCGCATCGGCGGCGCCGTGGTCAGCGACCGGCACGCCAACTTCATCCTGGCCGAGCCCGAGTGCACCAGCAACGATGTGCTCCGCCTCATCGACGTGGTCCGCAACCAGGTCGAAGATCGGCTCGGCGTGGCCCTCGAACTCGAGCTGGAGATCTGGTCGCCCTCCCGCGAAATCCCCGCCAAGGGCCCCTGAGACGATCGGCCACCGGCCGGCCGGTGAACGGCTGCGCCCCGGCTCAGCGCTTCTTGCCCTGGCGGCGCCGGACCTTGTAGTTGCCGCGGCTGTCGTCGTACTCGAGATCGACGAGGCCCTTGGCCTTGAGGTCTTCGAGCAAGTCGGAGAAGCTCGCGTAGCCGGCGTACGATTCGTTGAACCCCGGATGGACGCGCCGAATGGCCTGCTTGAGCGTCGAGCCCCAGAGCGGGTCGTAGTCCTGCTCGACGGAGTGCAGCACTTCGAGCACGCGCTCGATCGCCTCCTGGCTCTTGTCGTCCTCGCCCTTCTTACCCTGCTTCTCGGCGACCGGGGGCTTCTTGCGGGCCGCGGCACGGATCAAGTCGTCGTAGTAGATGAACTCGTCGCAGTTGGCGATCAGCAGATCGGAGGTCGAACTCTTCGCGCCGCAGCCGATGACGCGCTTGTTGTTCTCCTTCAACTTCGACACCAGCGGCGAGAAGTCGCTGTCGCCCGAGATCAGGGCGAAGACGTCGATGTGGTTCTTCGAGTAGCAGAGGTCCAGCGCGTCGACGACCATGCGGATGTCGGCGCTGTTCTTGCCGCTCATCTTGGTCTGGGGGATGTCGATCAGCTCGATGCCCTGCCCGTGGAACTCCTGCACCGCGTCGCGGTAGTTCTTCCAGTCGCAATAGGCCCGCTTGTAGACGATCCGCCCCTTCTCGAGCAGCCGTTTGAGCACCAGTTGGATCTGGAACTTGCCCACGTTCATGTCGCGCACGCCGATGGCCAGGTTCTCGAAATCGACGAATACGGCAATCAGCGGCTCTTCGGACATGGGTTCTCGCGGACCTTGATGCGTGGGGAATGGGACGCGCCAAACCCCCATTGTCGGCCGCGAGGCGAGAAGCGACAAGCACCCCCGCCTCGTCCGGACGCGATCATTTTGGCGGCGTGACGTGTCAATCTGACGACAGCGACGATCGTGCCCCGACCTGGCGGCACCGGCCCGGCGGTCTCGCAAACCCGGCAAAAACAGGCTCATCTGGCCGAAGCGTAGGTCCGGAGGCCCGCACGGGAGCACCGGTGCCTCTTCTCTGTTCACGACGGCGCCGAAGTAGTTACTCTGTCAGGGGTTGCGACTGCATTGGCAACGGAGAAGAGGCACTGGTACTCCGTCCTGTGTAACCACCTAAGCGAATTCGGGATGAACCCAAGAACAGGGCTTTTCGTGCGGTCCGGGGCGGGTCGGAACGCCCGTTGGCATCGTGTTTGCGAATCGACCGGGCCGTTCTTCCGTCGCACGAGGCAGGCAGCTCAGCCGCCCAAGTCTCTTCCGCCGACCCAGCATTCTGGAGGATTCGCCATGTCGATGTTGAAGCTTCGATCCGTTCTTTTCGCGGCCGTGCTCGGCCTTTCGGTCGACATGTGCCTGGCCGGCGGCGCCTGGTCGGGCGTCGACGTCGGCCCGGGCCACGCCGGCGCCACGGCCGGCTACGACGCCCCCGAGGGTTTCGCCCGAACCGAAAGCCGCGTCGGCCGCGTCAACGTGGGCCGCGGGCTGGCCGTGGGGCTCGGCCCCGACGGCCTGTCGCTGTCGCACACGATCGGCGTGGCGGGGCACCACGGCGCCGGGGCCGCCCACAACTTCAATCTGAGCATCGGGCGCGACGGCACCCACGTGTCGCACGGCGGCGCGGTCACCCACGGCGGAAACACCCGCGTGATCGCCGGCGGCGAGACGCACGCGGGCCCGGGAAACGTGCGCGGCGACAGCTACGCCGGCGGCTACGGCCGCCACACCCGAGCCTGGGCCCGTTCGCGGGTCCATCGCCGCTGGTAGGCCGGCCGACCATGCTCCGTCCGATGTTTCCTCTCGACCCGCTCCCTTTCCCGTTCAAGGTGATCCGATGAAAGCCTATGTGACCAGTCTTGCCCTGATCCTGGCGGTGTCGGTTGCGGCCGTCGCGCAGCAAGACCGCTTTCCCGAGGGCCCGCTCGACGTCGACGCGCTGCGCAGCGAGGTGATGTCGCGCCATTTCGGCCCGGCCGATCGACGGGCGGCTCTCGATCGCGAGCTTGCCCTGCCGATGGTTCCGATGCCGGCCGAACCGGCCCGGGACGAGCCGATCTGGGCCGAGTGGGGCCTGAGCGTCGCCCCCGTGCCCCCGGTGCTCTATCTGCACTGCCCCAAGCTGAGGCCGGGCGCGGGCCTGTTGATCGAGGCCGTCCGCCCCGACGGCCCCGCCGAGCAGGCGGGCCTGGCGCCGGGCCAGGTCGTGGCCGGTCTCGACGACCAGTGGATCTTCGCGCCCGATGAGCTTCCCGATCTGGACCGGCCCCGGAACCTCGTCGTGCTCGTGGCGGGCAAGCTCCGCGCGATGCGCGTCGAGCCGACGGGCGCGATCGACGCGGCCGCCGAGCCCGGGGCGCCGCTTTCGACCGCGCCGGCCCAGGCCAGGGCTTTCGGTGCGGCGGCAGGCAGCCGTTTGGCCGCCGGCTACGCGTCGAGCGCGGTCGACGGAAGCGTCGAGGCGATCTCGCTGGCCTGCGCCGACGGGATCTACGAAATCGAAGCGTCGTACGCCACGCCCGAAGGGCGGCAGAAGTTCCGCCTCAGCGGCACGCGCCGACAAGTCGAGAAGTCGATGGCCGACTTGCCCGCCCCGCTGCGGCAGGCCATTGAGCGGCGTCTCGAGATGGTTTCGCCCGAGGAGCTTCATCCGTAGGCGCGCCGTCGATCTTCAAGCAGCTACTCTCGAAAGACCCTCTTTTCTCTCACGCACAGGAGCCAAGACCATGTACCGCACCATCATCCTCCCCGCCGTCGTCGCCCTGTTGGCGATCGCAAGCAGCGTCGAAGCCCAGGTCACCGCGCGGGCCTACTCCGAGGGCGGCGTGGCCACCGCCAACGCCCAGGGCCACGGCAACGTGCGTCTGCACGCCGACGCCTCGGCAACCAACGGCGGCCGGGCCCACGCCGACATCTCGGGCTCGGGCCACCGCGGTGGACGGGCCGAAGGCATGAGCATCGCGGCTGCCAACGGCGGCTACGCGCGCAGCGACGTCGCCACGCACGCCCGCGGCTGGGGCGCCCGGTCGTACGGCGAGAGCATCGCCGCGACGAACTACGGCACCGCGATCAGCGAAGCCAACGCCACGGCCCGCGGCAACAGCCGGGCCGTCAGCCACAGCGCGGCGTTCGGCGACTTCGGCTACGCCCGCGCCCGCTCCGACGCCGACGCCTCGGCCCGGCGCGGCGGGTTCTCGGTGGCCGAGTCGGATGCGGTGGCCGACGCCTTCTTCGGCAGCGCCACGAGCCGCAGCCGGGCCCGCGCCCGCTCCGGCTTCGGCGGCACGGCCGTCAGCCGCAGCCAAGCCCTGGGGCTGGGATGGGGCCGCCACGCCCACGCCGGCGCCTCGGCCGACAGCCAGGCCTACTTCGGCGGCTCCAGTCGGGCCGACGCCTTCCACCTCGCTCCCTGAACCGGCATGCACGACTCCGCAGCGCGGCCGTCTCGCTCGCTTCGCGCGGGCGAGACGGCCGCGTGGCCATTTCTTGCCCGTTGACTACGCCCCGGGCAGCTTCGGCTGCCGGTTGCGGTAGCTCAGGTCGAGAAGCTGCATGGGGTGCATCACCGCGATCGGGCGGCGACTGCGGCGGACCTCGCGCATGATTTGCAGCAGGCAACCCGCGTTCGAGGCCAGCACGATCGGGGCCTTCGTGGCCACGATGTTCTCGAGCTTGCGCCGGCCCAGGCGGTCGGCCATCTCGGGATGGTTCAGGTTGTACGTGCCGGCCGAGCCGCAGCAGATCTCGGTCTCGGGCAGGTCGCGGAGTTCGAGGCCGGGGATTTGGGCCAACAGGCGCCGCGGCGCATCGGTGATCTTCTGGGCGTGCCCCAGGTGGCAGGCGTCGTGATAGGTGGCCACCGCCTCGATGCGCCCGCTCGGCGGGGCGAGCCCCAGTTCGTCGAGAAACTCGTTGATGTCCTTGACCTTCGCGGAGAACGCTTGCCGGGCCTCGCGGTTCTCGTCGTCCCAGTGGAGCGGGTACTCCTTCATCATGGCCCCGCAGCCGGCGTGGTTGACCACGATGGCGTCGATCTCGTCGAGATCGAAGGCCCGCACGTTCGCGTCGGCCAGGGCCCGCGCCCCGAGGCCGTCGCCCCCGTGATAGTGAATCGCCCCACAGCAGCCCTGGCCCGCGGGCACGAGCACGTCGCAGCCGTTGTGCTGGAGCACGCGGAGGGTGGCCCAGTGGACGTGCCGGAACATCGCGTCGGCCACGCAGCCGACGAAAAAGGCCACCCGGGCACGCCGCCGCCCCATGGCCGGCAGAAAGCCCGGGATTCGGGGCCCGGGATCCTCGGGCGGGTTGACCAGGGTCGCCATCTGCCCCAGCCGGCCCGGAATCAGCCTGAAAAGCCCCAGGCGCTCGGCCCAATCGTAAAGCCCGAGACGCTGGGCGATGCGCACCGGCGCCATGGCCAGGCGGATCCGGCCCGCGTAGGGAAACAGCCGGAAGAGCACCAATTGGCGAAACCAGTCGAGCCGCCTGGCGAGACGCCCGTCCGACTCGTCCAGGGCCAGGCGGAAGGGCTCGATCAAGCGCCCGTAGCTCACGCCCGACGGGCAGGCCGTCTCGCAGGCCCGGCAGTCCAGACACATCTCGAGGTGGTGGCGCAGGCGCGGGCTGATTCCCTGCTTGCCCTCGGCCACGAGCCGCATCAGGTAAATCCGCCCCCGCGGCCCGTCGTTCTCGTCGCCCAACTCGGTGTAGGTCGGACACGACGACGTGCACAGCCCGCAGTGTACGCAATCGAGAAACAGCCCCGGCGCGATCGCTGCGCCGGGGTTCGTGCGCCCGTCGCTCGGGGCTGGCTCGGGATGGCGGCTCATGGGCTGGCAAAAATGAAACGGTCGGGGTTCAGAATTCCCTTGGGGTCGAATCGGCTCTTGATCGCCCGCATCGGGCCGGCGGTCGCCGTGGGCGGGCCCCAGACGTGCCTCTGCCCCAGTTCCACGTCGGGGGGATGGGAAAGCACGACCAGCGAGCCCCCCTTCGCCCGGACCGGTTCCCGAAGCCGATCGAGCAGCCCCGCCGCGTCGCCGGGCGGAGCGAGCCGGGCACGAATCACGCCGTCTCCGGCATGGGCCTCGATCGAAGCGTCGGGCACGGCGCCGAGCAGGAGCCCGATCTGCTCGACCGTCGCGCTGGGCAGCACGCGAATCTCGACGACCAGCGCCCCGTCGCCCCCGGCCGGGAACTCCGCAAGCCGGCTCCACAATCGCAGGCCGTCGTCGCCGCGCATGCTTGCCGGCGCACCGCGGCCCGAGCGGCACCATTGGCTTGCGAACTCGTCCACCATCCAGTCGACTTCGGGCGCGGTTCCCTCGAAACCCACGACGAGCCGCCCCACGCTCGACCCGGGGACCGCCAGCGCCGGCTCGTCGCGCCACGCCGGCCCGATGAGAAGCTCGATTGCCGCGGGCACCGCTTTCGTGTGGACCAGTTCGGCCAGCACGCGCTCGGCCTCGTCGAGATCGGCGACGTCGCAGGCGACCAGGGCCGATGCCTGCGGGACCGGCTTGACCATGAGCGTGACCTGGGTGACGACGCCGATCGTGCCCAGCGAACCGGTGAGCAGCCGGCAGAGGTCGTAACCGGCGGCGTTCTTGACGACGCGCCCGCCCGCCGAGAACACGGTGCCCCGGCCATCGACCGCCGACGCGCCGATGACGTAGTCGCGCAGGGTGCCGCAGCGGAAGCGCCGCGGTCCGCTCGGGTTGGTCGCGACCGCGCCGCCCACCGTGGCCCGGGCCGCCTGGGGAATGTCGACCGGCAGGCGCTGGCCCTCGGTCCGCAGCCTGGCCGCAAGATCGGCGATCGTTACGCCGGCCTCGACCGTGATGGTCAGATCGCGGGCCGGGTAGTCGACGATGCGGTTGAGCCCGGCCAGCGAGAGCCCCAAACCGGGGCGCGTGGGGCGGGCGCCGTAGTCGGTCGCGGTTCGGCCGCCAATCGGATAGACCGCCGTGCCGGCCTTCCCGGCGCCGGCCACGACCTCGGCGACCGCCGCCTGATCGTCGGGGGCAATGGTCTCGGTCAGCGGCAGGAACCGATCCGCGTCATCCACGTCGTGGCTCTCAATGGGCTTTCGCCTCGTTTTCGATCCTCCCGCCGCGAGCGTCGCGCCGAGCGCCCGGGCTGCTCTGCGGCAGAGCCCGATCCGTTCGGCGAACAGGGTTCATTATGTCGCCGCCCGGCCGGTTTTCAAGCACCGCCGGTCGTCGGCCGGGGTTACGGCGCTTTGGGCCGAAAGCAAACGGCGTCGGCAATGACGAGTCCGCGCGAGCCCTCGGCGAGGATCTCGACGAATCCGTCGGTTCCTTCGTCGAATTCGAACGCGCCGATCACCCGCGACGCCGTCGGCCGCATGGGCACGACGCGGTGGCCGCGGGCGTGGCGCACGCGCACGCCGAATTCGACGTCGGGGCCGAAGGGCGTGGCCTCGTGCAATGCGACCTCGTAGCGGCCCGCCCGAAGGTCGGGAGTGAACCGAACCCACTCGCCCGGGGCGGGGCGGGCGCCGTTGGTCAAGTAGAAACCCGCGTGGCCCCGCCGGTCGGCCGGACAGCGGCAGAAGCGGTGCCCGACCCAGAAATAGGGCGTTGCGTAGAAGCCCGCGTCGCGATCGTCGACGATGACCTCGGCGCTGGGCGGCTCGCCCGAAACGTGCAACTCAACGCGGAACCATTGCGAGCCGTTCATCGCGCCGGGGCAGGTGATTTCGACCGAGGCCCGGTAGGTTCCCTCGGCCAGACCAGTGGCGTCGACCGCGGCGACGAGCGACTGGGCATTGCCTTGGCCGCGATGGGTCAGATCGAGCCAGCCCGATTCGCCCTCGAAGGCGATCTCGGCCGACGCGGCCTCGAGCGTTCCGCCGCCCTGGTTTTCGAGGCCCACGGTTTTTGGGTCGGGCGCCGGGCGCAACGCCCGCGCGAGGAACCGGAGCGTGCATGGCATGACCGGCGCCGAGGCGCCGTAGACGTCGGTCACGCGGGCCGGCCGGCGCCGGAACGAGGGCTCGTCGGGCGCCGTCAAGGCGAGCACCGGTTCGCGCACGGCCTCGCCGCCGACCGTGACGTGCTGGGTCGTCGACGACCGCTCGACGCCGTCGTCGATCACCAGCGTGACCGGATACACGCCTTCCCTCGCGAACGCGTGCGTTGCCGCCGGTCCGCGCGCCGAGCCGCCGTCGCCGAACGTCCAGAAGAACTCGACGCGGCCGGTGCCAGGCAAGGTCGATCCGGCCGACGAGAACGACACTGCCTCGCCGGTGCGGGCGGGCGCCAGCGGCTCCATCGCGGCGCGAAGCGCGCCGCGCCGGGCCTTGCGATCCTCGAAGATCTGCCAGAACACGATCCAGGGATCGAGATGGAGCACCTCGGGATGGGCCTGCGCCAACGGCGATTCGTCGTCGAAGTCGATGGGCACGGCGATCGACGAGGCCGGCTGCTCCGGCCGGGCGCCGGGCGCCGGCTCGCGGGGCCGGCCGATCTTGAACTCGAAATGGGTGTGCTCGTGGCTGCCCACGTGCACGCCCGCCGTGGTCGCATAGCGGGTGCCCGCCTCGAGCGGCGCGTTCTCGGGCACGAGCAGCTCGATGAGGTGGTGCGTTTGCAGCGCCCACACGTCGCCGTTGGGCCAGCGGCGGATGCCTCGCCAGCGGTTGTTGTTGTGGCCCAGGGCCAGGCTGTTGAAGTAGGCCTGCGCGTCGAAGTCGATGGGAGCGAACAGCACGCTGCCCTTGGGATGATTGATGTCCATCCCCACGTGGCAGGCCTGCCCCAGGTAGGGGCCGAGATAGCAGTCGTCGCCGTTGTAGCACGCGCCCACGTCGAGCACGTCGCGCTCGTCGTCGATCCAGGGGTGCATCGGTTGCGGGCAGATCCGCAACGTGGCGTCCTGGATCGCCAGCCGGGCACGCTTGCGCGGCCGGCATTGCAGGTTGCCTTCGCGCGGGTAGCGAATCGGCACCAGGTCGAAGACGTCGTTGACCGTGTCGAGCCAGATGCGCACGCCGTTGATCACGTAGGGTTCGTAGAAACACTCCTGGGAGCACACGTACCGCTGGAGGGTCACGGGCAGGCCGTCGACGCGGAGGCGGGCCTCGAAACGGTAGACGATCCCGCCCGGCGTAACCCGCTCGACGATCGCGGCCTCGGTCGCTTCGAGCCGTATCGCGACGACGCGCCCGCCGGCCAGCCGGAATTGCAGCGCGTCGCCGCGGTCGAGTTCGACGGCGGTGAGCGTATCTTTCGCCTCGCGCACGGCGATTTCGGCCCCGGCCGTGCCCGCCGCGAGGGCGACCAATACGAGGGCGGCAGCGTGCCGGCGGAGAACGGTTCTCGCGGATCGAATCATGCAGATCTCCCTGCTCAGAAGTCGGCGACCGCGTTTTCCATGCTGTATCGGGGCAGGCGAGACGCCCGCACCATGAGGACTGGTCCAATTTGTCCTGACGCAAGCCTTGAGGATACCGTGTGCGCGGGGATATTCGCCAGACGCGCGTTCATTCGGCGATCCCAAGTTCGACCGGATGGCGTCAATCGGCCGGCACGCAGCGGCCGCGGGCCCACGCGCGGAGCTGCTCGACGCGCTCGCGCATGACGACCGACAGGGGCTGGGTGGCCCCGATGGCGGCCAGCAGGTGTTCGGTCGAGCACTCGACGCCCTCCGAGAACGCCGCGTAAAGCCCCGAGACGATCGCCTGCTCGATCTCGGCGCCCGAGAAGCCCTCGGTGGCCGCCACGAGGCGATCGAGGTCGAAGTCGCGCTTGCGGCGGCGCCGCTTGCGCAAGTGGACCGACAAGATGGCCGCGCGGTGCTGCGGCTTGGGCAGATCGAGGAAGAAGATCTCGTCGAAGCGGCCCTTGCGCATCAGCTCGGGCGGAAGCTGGGCGATGTTGTTGGCCGTCGCGATCAGGAAGATGGGGTGGCGGTGATCCTGCATCCACGACAGAAGCGTGCCGAACATCCGTTGCGAGAGGCCCCCGTCGGCCGATTCGGCGGCCGCCGAGGCGAAGGCCTTCTCGATCTCGTCGATCCACAGCACGACCGGCGCCAGCGACTCGGCCTGGACCAGGGCTTCGCGGAGCCGCGACTCGCTCTCGCCGATGAACTTCTGGTAGAGAACGCCGGGGTCCATCCGCAGAAGCGGCATGCGCCAGGCCGAGGCCACGACCTTCGCACAGAGGCTCTTTCCGCAGCCCTGCACGCCCAAGAGGAGGATCCCCCGCGGCGGATCGAGGCCGAACTTCCGGGCGCGGAGGCTGAACCCGCCCCGACGCTGGTTGAGCCACTGCTTCAGGCGGGTCAGCCCGCCGATGTCGTCGGGCGAAAAGTCGGCCGCGATCGATTCGAGACAACCCGTCGTGCTCAGCCGGTTCCGCTTGGCGTCCATCACGCCGGCCAGGTCGGAGGCGTCGAGCACGCCGTCGTCGTAGATGGCCGACGACACGGCCCGGGCGGCCTCCTCGACGGTCAGGCCCCGCAGGGTCTGCACGAGCTGCTCCATCTGCCGGTCGCTCAACCGCATCTCGATTTCGGCGAGGCGATACGCCTCGGCCTTTTGCAGCGTGGCGTACACGACCTGCCGAAGCTCGTCTTCGTCGGGCCAGCCCACGTGGTAGGGAACGGTCAGCCGGCGAATCTCGGGCGGCAGCGCGGCCGCCTCGACGAGAGCGAGCGTCCACAGCCGATTGTCGGACGAGAAGTACAAGTCGCGAAGATAGCGGACCACCTGGGGATCGCGGGCGTGGGCGCCGAGATCCTTGAACAGGTAAAGGGCCGGGTAATCGGCCTCCTTGACGTAACGCAGGGCCTTGAGCACCTTGACGGGCTCGACCAGAGTCTTCGACCCCAGCGGAGGACCCTGCACCAGCCCCTCGGTGACCGACCACTCCATCAAGGGCAGCGACATCTCCGCCGCCGCGGTCCGAACCATGCGCACCGCCCGGGGCTCGTCGGGCGTCTCGAGCGAGATGATCGGGTTTCGCGCCCGGATCAGCATCTGGAGATCTTCAGACCCCATCGCGCACTTGCCATCTCACCGGCGGGCTCACGGCAGGTCGATCTTCCGGACCTCGTACTCGACGTCGGCCGAGAGGATCACGGCCGGCGTCCTGTAGACCAGAGCGTACCCGGCGAGTGACCCCTCGACGTTGAAGTAATAGGCCACGCCCACTTCGTTCCGGCTCTGGGCGGTGGTCTCGAACGTGGCCCAGTCGACCGGATTGGCGCCGGGCGTTTCGAGGCGGACCTCGTTCTCGAAGATCCAGTTGCGGTGCGAGGCCAAGGCGTCGTTGGCCTCGTCGAACCGCACGCGCAAGCGGGCCTCCCAGATCGCCGGACTCCGGCGGAACGGCTCGAGCTGGACCGTCACCCCGGCGATCCGCTTCTCGACCTTCCCTTGCGCTTCGAGGTTCTCAAACCGGAAGGTCTCGGCCCGCCCGGGCACCAGCGCCGTGAGACGGCCGCGCAACCGCTGAATGCGCTGGATCGCCCGCGGCGGGGGCTTCAAGGAAATCACCAGGGGGACCGTCGTCGCCCCCGAGCCGACGGGCACTTCGAGCACGGCCTGCCCCAGGTCGATCGCCAGGGGATCGCCGTGCTCGTCCGACGCCTCGACGTCGACCATGCGCTGCTGGAGGGCCACCGGGCGAAGCCGCGGCTCCCAGGCGACCTCGAGCCCCAGGCGGAGCGACTCGTTCAGGGGATTGCGCAGGTCGCGCTCGGCCGCGATCGTCACGGCCTCGAAGCGAAACGGGCCGGTGTAGCTCGCCCGCTGGGTACGCGGCAGAAGCGATTCGGGCTGGGCGACGAGTTGAACCGCCCCGTCGCCGCCGTATGGGTAAACGCCCAATCGCGCGCCGTCGAGCACCTGGTCGAGTGCCTGCCAGAACGGGGCGTTGTCGAAGTCGACCTCCAGGGTCGACGCGAGCTTGTCGGGGTCGACCCGCTGCGTGGAGATCCGATTGCCGGTTTGCTCCTCGAAGGCCGCGAGGATTTCGGAGATCGGCAGCGAGCCGGTCAGCGTGACGTACGAGGCGTCGATGGCCGTCTCGCCCATGCGTCGTTCGAGTTGTTGCCGGATCCGCTCGATTCGTTGGGCGACTTCCGCCGAGGTCCGGCCCGCGCCGGGTGGCAGCAGGTCGAGGATCGCCGGCCCGAGCTTCAGCAAAGCGTCTTCGGCGGCTTCGCGGTCGGAGAGCGCGGCTGCGTCCAATTGCCGGACCAGTCGGCGCACCTGAAGCCGCAGGTCGTCGGTCGCCTCGACCTGGGCGGCGGCCACGATGACCGTCAGAACCAAACAGCCCAGCACGATCCCGCCTCCCTTGCCTGAGCCCCCGTGGCCGACGTACCCCAACGTGGTCCATTGTAAAGCGATGGGGCGGGTGGAGCCAACCCCCGCCCGCCCCTCGACACGCCGCACTGCAAGTATTCTGACGGTGAATACCGAGGTGGAAGGAGCCGCCCACTCCCCTTCAGAGCGTGCCGCCGCCTTGGCCCTTGACGCGAGCCGTGTCTCGCAGAAGACCATCGATCCGGCGGCTGAGGCGTTGCCTCACGTCATGGGCCGTATCGTCGATGCGATGGTACCGCGGCGCCCCCGGTTTGGGGACGTCTCCTTCGGACAGGTCCACCGCGACCTTCCACTCGGCGGTCGGCCGAAGCTTGGCATCCGATTTCGTCGGAAGACGCTCCGGTTTGCCTTTCACTGGTTGTCCCCGTCCGCTGGAGATCCCTTTCCCAGCCTGCCTGCTCCGGACCATCTTCGCAGAAGTCGCCGAATTCTCCGGTGGACGTTTCCCCAACCCCACAACCAACTGCAAGAGCCGACATGCCCCCCCCGATAGTCGTGACGTTCAGGGCAGTCTTCCGTCAGGCCAGCGTAGTCGATATGATAGGACCGAGCCCGGCCGCGTCGCCGGTTCGGACGCTGCTTGGCAGTGGAAGGCTTCTCTATCGCCGATCGCGTTGTCGACCTGGGCAGATGGATGCACGTCGTCGAGAAAGGCATACCCCGTGGCTTCTAACCCGCACGTGCGAGGCCCGAGCGGTTCCGCGAGCACGACCTCCGGCGTGGCGGCGGTGAAACCGGCCGCGCCGAGCAGCTACGTGCAGTCGCTGGCGCGCAAGATGCGCCGGGTCGACGAGTCGGCGCTCGGTTTGTGCGGTTATCCCGAGAAGATGACCGAGGCGGCTTTCTGGCCGCTGGCCTATCGCATCATGCTTCTGTCGCGGCGCATGGAAGAGCGGCTGCTCGAGTTGTTCCACAAGAAGTACGTCAAGGGAACGGTCACGCTGGGCTGGGGCAACGAGGCGACGGCCGTCGGGATGACCTTGCCGTTGCGGCCGGGCCGGGACATCGTGTCGCTGCTGCACCGCGATTTCGCGGGCCATCTCATCCTGGGCGCGACGCCGCACCAGATGGCCTGCCAGTACATGGCCAACGCCGAAAGCCCCACCCACGGGCGGGAAGGGAATGCCCACCACGGCCATGCGGCCAACCGCCGTCTGCCCATGATCAGCCACCTGGGCAAGATGCTCACCCCGGTCGTGGGCGCCACGTGGGCCGCCCGGCGGCACGGCGAGGACGTGTTCGGCCTGGCGGTCATCGGCGACGGAGGAAGCAGCACCGGCGAGTTTCACGAGGCCCTGAACATCGCCTCGGTGCACGGCGTGCCGGTGGTGTTCGTGATCGAGAACAACCACTACGCCTTCTCGACGCCCACGAGCGACCAGTACCGATGCCGGCGCCTCTCGGACCGGGCGCACGGCTACGGAGTTCCCGGCCGGACGATCGACGGGCTGAATGCCTGGGAGGTGTATTCGTCGGTCTGGGACGCCCTGGACGGCATGCGCCGGAGCCCGGGCCCCGTGCTCTTGGAGTGCATGACTCTGCGTCTGCACGGACACGCGGCCTACGACAAGGCCGACTACGTGCCCGACGACCTGATCGAGGCGTGGCGCCGGCGCGATCCGTTGCTGGCGGCCCGGCGCACGCTGCAAGAGGCGTGGTCGCTTTCCGAATCGGAACTCGAGGAGTTGGAGCGTGAGGTCGACGACGAGGTGCAGGAGGTGATCGGCGGCGCGTTGCGGGTCGAGCGGCCTCAGCCGCCGCCCCACCGTTGGCAGGTCTACGCGGCCGCCTCGACGCCCCAGGTCAAGCCCTTTCGCGCGGCCCGAGTGAAAAACGGCGACGCCGTCAAGCTCGCCTTGGAGCACCTGCTTTCGCAGCACCCTCGGGCGTTTCTGGCGGGGCTCGACGTGGGCACGTACGGGTCGGCTTTCAAGACCTGCAAGGGTCTCATCGACCGCTTCGGGCGCGAACGCGTGATCGACATGCCCCTGTGCGAGTCGGGGGTGATCGGGTTCGGGCTGGGGGCCTCCCAGGTGGGCGCCAAGGCGATCCTCGAGTTCCAGTTCGCCGACTTCTCGACCGAGGCGGTCACCCAATTGGGGCTCAACGCGGGTACCTGGTTTTTTCGATCGGACCATCCGGCCCCGATGCTCGTGCGGTTTCCCTGTGGCGGCGGCCTGACGTTCGGCGCGTTCCACTCGGGCGAATACGAAGGGCTCTGGTCGCGATTCCCAGGGCTGAAGCTTCTCTATCCGGCCACCGCGCAGGAGACGTTCGAGGCATTGGTGGCGGGGTTCTACGACCGCAATCCCTGCCTCGTTTTCGAGCACAAGCTGCTTTACTGGAGCAAGAGCGGCCCCATCGACTTCGACGGCGACCTGCGGTCGGTGTGGAAGGCCCGCCGGTACACCGAGGGGAGCGACCTGACCCTGGTGGCCACGGGGGCCATGGTCCACGAGTCGCTGGCGGCCGCCGCGCGGCGCCCGGGCCAGGTCGAGGTTTGGAACCCCTTCGTGCTTCAGCCCCTGGAGCTTGCGCCCATCGTCGAGTCGGCGCGGCGGACGGGGCGGCTTCTGGTGGTTCAGGAATCGGGCGAGACCCAGGGGTTGGGCGACCGGATCGTGTCGATCGTGGCCCGCGAGGCGTTCGCGCGGCTTCGCGCGGCACCGCGTCTGATCGCCTCGCCCGACGTGCCGATGCCCTTTGCGCCGGAGTTGGAATCGGCGTGCCGGCCGAACTCTCAACGCATACTGGCGAGCGTCGAACAAATGCTGGCCGAGGACTGATGGACGAACGCGCATTCAGGCTTTCTCTCTACCTGCCCGCGCAAGGGGCCGCCGAAGCCGAGGCGACCATTATCGAATGGTGCGTTTCGGAGGGCGACCGCTTCGAGAAGGGCCAAGTGCTGGCGCAGATCGACAGCGCCAAGTCGGTTTTCGATTTCGAGGCCCCCTGCAAGGGCCTGCTGATCCGGCTGCTTCACTTGGAGGGCGAGACGGTCTCGTACGACGAGCCGGTCATGGAAATCGAAACCACGGATCAGAGCATGAAGGACTGGATCCCTCCGGCCGCCGAGACCGCCGAGGCGAGCCTTCCCCAGGGTCTTGTGCGAAGCCATGAAACGCCCCCGGCCGAGGCCCGATCGGTCGTCCTCCGCGGCGTGGGGACCTACCTGCCACGGCGCGTCGTCACCAATGCCGAGCTGGTCGGCGATTTCGCCGAAGTGTCGGACCAGTACGTGTACCAGGTGACGGGAATCCGCGAGCGCCGCTGGGCCGACGACGGCGAGAAACCCTCCGACATGGCTTATGCCGCCTCCCTCGAGGCGATCCGCAACGCCGGGGTGGCGACCAAGGACATCGACGCGCTGATCCTCTCGACGACCACGCCCGACGTGGCCATGCCCTCGACGGCCTGCATCCTGCAAGACCGCCTCAACCTGGGCACGATCCCCGCCTTCGACCTGAACGCGGCCTGCTCAGGTTGGCTGTACGCCGTCTCGATGGCGCGAAGCATGATCCAGTCGGGCATGGCGCGCCACGTGCTCACCGTGGGCGTCGAAGTCCAATCACGCCTGCTCGACCGGCTCGACCGCGCGACCTGCTTCATCTTCGGCGACGGGGCCGGCGCCGCCATCATCTCGGCCGGCGAGAGCGGGCACCGCATCCGCCAGATCACCCTGGGCGCCGACACGAGAGGCATTCACATGGCACGGCGCGAGGAGCCCGGCTACCTCGTGGCCAACGGCCGCCCCAACGTCGACCCCTGGATCCGCATGGACGGGCAGGCCATGTTCCGCCTGGCGACCGAGACCTTCGCCCACATCATTCTCCAGGCGATCGCCAAGGCGGGCTGGGAGCCCGGCGACGTCCGCTACATCGTTCCCCACCAGGCCAACGGCAGAATTCTCAAGGCGGCCGCCAAGCGGACCGGCATCCCCTTCGATCGCTTCTGCCTGAACGTCGAGCGCGTGGGCAACACCTCCAGCGCAAGCATCCCCCTGGCCCTGGCCGAGATCGAAGAACGCCTCCAGCCGGGCGACAAGCTGATCCTCTGCTCCGTGGGCGCGGGCGTGACCACCGCGGCTGCCTCCATCGAATGGTGACCGAGGCCGACGCGGCTTGGGTTGCCCGGACACGCCCGTCGCGCCGATCGATCATGCCGCTCGCACGAAGCGCTCGCACGTGCGGCTCTACTGCGCGGCGCTCGGCCGCTCGGCGGATGGGTTCGTCGGTTCGTCTTTTTCGCGGTTCACCAGCTTGCCGGTCTTCTTGTCCCAGACGACGGTGCGCAACTTGAGCCGGTGCTGGAAATGGCAATCGGTGCAGACGAGCTTCTCGGGATCGGTCTTGCCGGGGCATCGCTCCTGCCAGCGCGCGATCACCTTGGCGGCCGGCGCGTCGTGCGACTTGTGGCAGCCCCCGCACATCTTGTCGACGGCTTCGAGGGCGTACATCTTGTCGGGCGGGGTGATGTTGTCCTCGTCGTCGCGGTGGTCGTATGAGATGCCGTGGCAATCGATGCATCCCACCCCGCCCTGGGCGTGGGTCGTGACCAGGGACTCGCCGTCGTAGTTCCCATGACAGACGTAGCACGGCCCGTTGCCCACGTCGATCTTCACCTCGACGGCGGGGGCCTCGGGCAGTTTTTCGTCCATCAATCCCTCGAGCGAAAGCGGCGGGGCGGCCGCCCGGACGTCACGCGCCATCCACTCGAACAGGCATCCCAACGCCAGCAGGGCCGAGGCAGCGCACAACACCACGCACGCGATACGTCTCATGAGTCTTCCTCAAAGCACGCTTGTCTCAGACCGCATTCCAGTCGTTCAGCCACCGGTAGTGGGGCGGCAGGTTGGCAAAGGCCCGCTCGGTGGCGGCGTCGAGCTCGGCTTGCTCCTTGACGTCCAGCGCCCGGCGCTGGAGCACGGCCACGGCCACGTTGTCGACCTGCGCGGGCGTGATCAGGCCGGGGATCGGGGCGGTGATTACGGGATTGGTCAGGATGGCCCGAATCGTCAGGCGGGCCATCCTGTTGTCTTCGTCCTCGTGAGGATTGCCCGGCGAACTGTCGCCCCGGAAGAGCGAACCGCTGGTAAAGGGCTTGATGCCGAACCAGGCCACGTCGCTCTTGTGCATGGCGTACCAGAGGCTGTTCTCCCAGGAGCCGTCGGCCATGGCAACGATGTTGGCCGCCCGGCCTTCCTCGGTCGTCTCGATCTTCTCGACCCCGGTCATCTTGGTCTTGGCCGTGTAGGGGGTGACGATGACCTCGAACGCCTCGGGCACGCGCTGGATCCATTCCTTGATGTGGGGGCGGTCGTGGGAGGAGATGCCGATGAACCGGGCCCGGCCGGTCTTCTTGGCCCAGGTGAGGGCTTCGCACATCTCTTCCATCTCGTGGTCGGGATGGCGCCCGCTCTGCTCGTGGCAGGTGATCCGCCACACGTCGACGTAGTCGTTGCCCGTCTCCTTCATGCCGTGGTCGAGGGCTTCCTTGAGCTTCTGGGTGATCCAGCCCGGCTTCTTGGGCTCGCCGGCGGCCGCGGCCTCGGCGCATTGCCGGCTGAGACTTCGCATCTCCTCCTGGTACCACGAGAAGCCCAGGTACATCTTGTCGCGGCGGCCCTTGAGCGCCTTCGAGTACATGATGCACTCCTGGGCCGTGCAGGCGTCGATGTAGTTGATGCCCCGCTCGATGCACTGGGTGACCACGTCGTAGCGGTTCTTCTCGAACTCCTTGCTGTTGACGTCGGCGCTGAGCCAGCCCTCGCCCTTGAACAGGTCGGGGACGACCCGGTTGACGCGCTTCCAGTGCCCGCCCAGGCAGACGGCCGAGACCATCAGGTTGGTCTTGCCCGCCCGGCGGTACTCCATCTGCTCGTTGTAGTTGAGGATTCGGTCGGTCTTCTGATCGGTCGGATTGCCCGCATACACGGTGTGCGCGGGCGCGATCCCGGCGGCCACGCCCGCCGCGGCGACCGCACCGGTCTTGACGAAATCACGACGCGATAGATGATGGTGTGCCATGCTCGAGTTCCTCCAGACGAACGGCCTCAGCGGCGAGGCTGGTTACGGTAGCGTCCTACGGCCGGCCGGGCCGACTCCGCCGGCCATGCTAACGACGCTGGGAGGGACGTGTCAAGCGGATTGCGGGCGCGAGGGCCATTGTCGTATTACGCCATGTTCGACCGTATTACGGCAGCATCGGCCGCGTCGGTCGCTGGTTTGTTCGGATCGACTCGATGCGAAGCGTGCTATGCTTCCAGCCGCCGCTTTCGCAGCAGAAGGCTGTTGGTCACGACCGACACGCTGCTGGCGGCCATGGCGGCGGCCGCGGCGGCGGGGGGGAGATGCCATCCGAGCGTCGGCACCAGGGCGCCGGCCGCGACGGGCAGCAGCAGCGCGTTGTACCCGAACGCCCAACCCAGGTTCTGCCGGATCGTGCGAAGCGTGGCCCGACTGAGGGCGACCGTCCGGGCCACGGCGCGCAGGTCCTGCTCGACGAGCACGATGTGAGCCGCCTCGATGGCCACGTCGGAGCCCGAGCCGATGGCGATGCCCAGGTCGGCGGCGGCCAGGGCCGGGGCGTCGTTGATGCCGTCGCCCACCATGGCCACCACGTGGCCCGACTGTTGAAGCCGGTGCACGACCTCTTGCTTCTCGTGCGGAAACACCTCGGCCGCAACCCGGTCGATGCCGACCGCGGCGGCCACGGCCCGGGCCGTGATCGGGTTGTCGCCGGTGAGCATCTCGACTTCGAGGCCGAGGGCCTTGAGCCGCTCGACGCCCTCGCGGCTGTGCGGCGCGACCGGGTCGGCCACGGCCACCACGCCGAGGCGCCGCCCGTCCAACGCGACCCACAACGGCGTCTGCCCCTCGCGGCGCATCGCCCGGACCGTCTCGCGCTGGGGGTCGAGGTCGATCGACGACGGCTCCATGAGCCGCTCGTTGCCCACGAGGATGACCCGGCCGTCGCAACGGGCCTGGACACCTTGTCCGGCGATCACCTGGAGGTCTTCCACGCGCGGGGTCGCCATGCCCCGCGCCTCGGCCTCGGCGACCACGGCGGCCCCGAGCGGATGTTGGCTGAGCCGCTCGGCCGCCGCGGCGTAGGCGAGCAGTTCGTCGGCCGAAACGCCCGACGCCGGCTCGACGGCCACGACTCGCGGTTGCCCGAGGGTGACCGTGCCCGTCTTGTCGAGCACGACGGCGGTCAGTTGCCCGGCCATCTCCAAGGCGCGGGCGTCCTTGATCAAGATGCCCGACTCAGCGCCGCGCCCGCTGGCCACGAGCACGGCCGTGGGTGTGGCCAGGCCGAGGGCACAGGGACACGCGACCACGAGCACGCCTACGGCCGAGATCAGGGCCAAGGGCCAGGCGCCGGCCAGTCCCCAGGCGAAAAACGCCGCGACGGCGATCAGCAGCACGACCGGCACGAACCAGGCCACCACGCGATCGGCCAGGCGTCCCACCTCGGTCTTCGACTCCTGGGCACGGCGAACCAGCTCAATCACCTGGGCCAGGGCGGTCTGCCCCGCCGGCTTGAGCACGCGCGCCGTCAGCGCCCCCTGGCCGTTGATCGTTCCGGCAAGGATCGGGTCGCCTTGGCGCTTTTCGACCGGGATCGACTCGCCGGTGAGCCACGACTGGTCGACGCTCGACGTGCCCGAGACCACCTCGGCATCGAGCGGCACCTTATCCCCCGGCCGCACCACGATCGTCTCGCCGACCATGACGCCCGCGACCGGCACGCGCACGGGCACGTCGTCGCGGACGACGGTGGCCTCGGGCGAGGTCAGGTCGAGCAATTTGCGAATGGCGGCCGAGGCCCGGCCCTTGGCCTTGACCTCGAGCAGCTTGCCCAGGGTGATGAAGGTGAGAATCATCCCGGCGTCGGCGAAGTACATGGCGCCGCCGGCCATGCCGTCGTGCGCCGTCGCGCCCCACAGGAACCGCAGCAGCTCGCCGAGTCCGGCCAAATAGGCGACGCCGGTTCCCAGTGCGATGAGCGTATCCATATTGGCGGAAGCATGGCGCAACTGCTGCCAGGCGCCGGCGAAATAAGGCCGGCCGACGTAAATCTGCAAGGGCGTGGCCAGCAGGAACTGGAACCAGATCGTGACGCCCATGGACAAGTTCGCCAAGTGCGTCAGAACGACCAGCGGCACCATCAGCGCGAGCCCGACCACGAATCGCCGCCGCCAGGCGGCCGCCTCGCGGGCCTCCTTGTCGACGAGGGTGCGGCCCAGGTCTTCGATCGGGCCGACGACCGACGCCGAATACCCGCCCGCCGCCACGGCCGCCACGAGGTCGTCGGGCCCAGCGCTTTCGGGCTGGAATTCGACGGAAGCCTGGTTCGTGACCAGGTTGACCCGGGCGGCCCGCACGCCCGGCACCTGGGCGAGGGCCTTTTCGATGCGCCCGGCACAGGCGGCACAGTGCATGCCCTCGACGTCGAGCAGCACGTGCTCGCGCCGCGACCGATCGGTGGGCTCGGGATGAAGTCGGGTTTCGCTCATGCGGCAGCCTCCGGGGAATTATACCGCCCCGAGCGCAACCGACGGTTCCACCGACGGCGAAAGACCTGAGGCAAACGTGGTCGCGGCCGGGCGAGATTACCTTGGCCCTCATTCGTCGGGGGGCTTTCCTACCGGGGCGACCGGCAAGCGAACCGGCAGAGTCTCGCCAGCCGTCACCCTCGCGCATCTCGGGCCACAGACCTTGCCGGCCTTGCCCGTCTTCACGCCGCACTCGCGACTTCGCGTCAATTCCGTTTGAGAACCGGTCCGATAGCAGGAAGTGTCGGCGCGAGGCTGTGCGAGCGGCCCGATGCGCCGGCTTGTCCCGCACGCCGCACTCGGACGGTTCCCCGCATTCTCGAAACGAATGGAGTATCAGGTGATGAGAAGGTTTCGATGGACGGCCGCCGCCCTGCTCTTGGGAGGATTCCTGGGAAGCACGGCATTCGGCCAGATCGGCATGGCCCCCCTCCCCGATCAGGCGACGTGGGGGCAGTCGACGATAAACGACAGGGGGGGATACTACTTCGACGACTACTATTACACGGCCGCCGAAGACGACGCGGCAACCAAAGCGCCGCCCCAGGCTCCCGCCCCAGACCCCGCCGAACAGCCGGCCGCCTCGGCGGGCTGTGGCGTCTGCTCGAACTGCATGACCGGTTGCCCGTCGTCGTGCGCGAGCTGCTGCGATCAGCCCTACCGGCTGTTCGACCTGCAGGCCCTTCGTTGCCGCCGCATCGAGATCGGCGGCTGGCTCGATCAGGGAATCACGGCCAACCCCGACCGCCCGCAGGTTGTCCCCTTCAACGGGCCGGTGACGTTCAACGACCGGGCCAACGAGTACCAGATGAATCAGCTCTACCTCTACGCCGAGCGGGTCGCCCGAACGGGCGGCTACGGCTTCGACGTCGGCGGTCGCGTTGATTTCCTCTACGGAACCGACCATCGCTTCACGACCGCCCGCGGCCTCGAAGACGACTGGAACGGCGACCGACGGTTCTACGGGCTGGCCATGCCCCAACTCTACGCCGACGTGGCCCTGAACCGACTGACCGTCCGCATGGGCCACTTCTACACCATCCTCGGCTACGAAAGCGTGATGGCCCCGCAGAACTTCTTCTACTCCCACGCCTACGCCCATCAGTACGGCGAGCCCTTCACCCACACGGGCATGCTGGCGATCTACGACCTGAACGACTGCTGGTCGTTCAGCGGCGGCTTCGACCGGGGGTGGGATAACTGGGAAGACAACAACAACGACCTCAGCTTCCTCGGCGGCGTCACCTGGACCAGCCCCAGCAAAAACACCTCGGTCGGATTCGCCATGACCCTCGGCGACGAAGACGACCTGGGCGAGAATACCCGATTCGTCTACAGCCTCGTGCTCAAGCAGAGGCTCACCGATCGACTCACCTACATCCTGCACCACAACCTGGGGCACGAACAGAACGCCGCCGACGGCCAGGACGCCGAGTGGTACGGCTTGAACAACTATCTGCTCTACGAGCTCAACCGCCGATGGAGCTTCGGCCTGCGGTACGAGTGGTTCAGCGACGACGACGGCGTGCGCGTGGCCGGCCTGGGGCTGCCCCAGGGAATTCCGCTCGATCCGGTTCCCAGCCATTGGCACGCGCTGTCGCTGGGCCTGAACTACAAGTTCAACGCCAACGTGATGTGGCGGAGCGAATGCCGCTGGGATTGGGTCGATCCGCTCGTCGCCGTCGACGACGGGCCGTTTGACGACTTCACCGATCGCAGCCAGTTCCTCTGGGGCAACGATCTGATCATCCGATTCTGACCAAGCCTGGCCGGAATCGCACCGAACGAATCCCGCGGGGCGCCGCCGGCGAGTCGATTGCCGGCGGCGCCTTGCCCCTTTCTTGGAAGTCGCCCTTTCCGAAGCGTCGAGTGGCTCCGTCGCAGGGAGGCATCCCCCATGCCGTGAAAGCTTGCGGCGACGACCCCGGTCCCCTCGACGACGCCGTCTTCACTCCGGGGATTCCAGCTTCTCGACGACGGGCCGCTCGCGCAGGATGCCGCCGTAGACCTCCGGACGCCGCTGCTGGAAGTCGCGCCTGGGCCGCCGGGCGTCGCGCTCGCGGGCCAGGTCGAGGTCGGCGGTGACGTAATCCTCTTTCGCCTCGGGACATTGGGCCAGGATCCGGGTGGGCCACTGGGCGATCATCGTGCCCGCCCCGTACGCCTGGTTCGTGCAGATCATCGACGCGGCGTTCTGGAACATGGCCGCCCTGACCAGGAAGTGCTGCACCTGCCCGTGACGCCCGTTGATCCCGACGAGGATCTCGGCCCCGTGGAGCAAGAGGATGCGGCACGTCTCGGGAAAGCACCCGTCGTAGCAGATGAGCGCGCCGATCGTGGCAAACCCCAATTGCGTGTTCCAGCCATCGTTACCCTGATGCCGACCACATCCACGAACTGACGCTCTCCTGTTATCATCGCTGGCCGCTGTGGACCAACGACATGTGGCGTGGGATGCTGGCCGAGAGCATGGATCGGGCGATGGAAGGCCATCAAGGTGGCGGCACGGGTGCGCGAATCGCCACGTCGCGTCGTCGTGCAACTCTCCTCCCGTTGGCCTTATCTGCATCATTACTGGCGTGTCGCCGAGCAACGCACCGCAAGAGCCCGACCTGCCTTCGATCGTGGTTGACCGGTGGATCAACCCGATCCTTCGCGCCTCCACGAGCCGACCATCGTTGGGGCGAAAGGGGGCCTTCTGCCCTCGCCCAGAGACACAAGCGCGAATCGTACGCACCTCACCCTGCCAGGCGCATTCCCCGCCGCCAAGCAGGGCCGGGGTGAATAATCCGGGCTAGTCCATCGAAACGCCACCGATCTTCATCCCCACCCGAGAAGGCTTGCCACGCAACGGGGGGCCGCGATTTGGCGCGGCGGACCGCGTCACGTCATCCAAGAGGCTATACTTCCCTACCTGCACTTCCATTTCAAACCGAAAGGCCGCCGTGACCCCCCTCATCGAAATCGCCATTCTCGCCGTCGTGCAGGGAGTCGCCGAGTTCCTGCCGATCAGTTCGTCGGGGCACCTCGTGGTGGTCGCGGCCGTGTTCGACCAGTTCGGCGTGCCGGTCACCGAAAAGCTTACGGTCAACATCGTGCTCCACGTGGGCACGTTGGCCGCCATCCTGGTCTACTACCGGCGGAGGCTCCTCGATTTGCTGGTTCGGGACCACCGCGTGGTCGGGCTGCTCGTGGCGGGCACCGTGCCCGCGGCGGTCGTCGGCCCAATTCTCAAAGCGATCGGCGGCGACGTGCTCGAAAGCCCGCTGCTCGCCGGCGCCGCTCTGATCGTCACCGGGGCGATGTTGCTCTTCACCCTTCGGGTCGAGCCGGGCGCGCTGACCGCCGCGGAACTGAGCTACCCCCGCGCTTTCGCCGTGGGGATGTTTCAAGCGTTTGCCATCCTGCCCGGAATCTCCCGAAGCGGGGCCACGATCGTCGCCGGCCTCGGCTGTGGCCTTCGCCGCGACGAGGCCGCCGCCTTTTCGTTCCTTCTCGCAATCCCGGCAATCGGGGGGGCCGGCGTGCTGGAATCGATCGACCTGGCCCAGCGAGGCGTCAACTCGACCCCCATCGCGCACTTGGCGATTGGGGCGGGGTTGAGCTTCGTCGTGGGCTTGGCGTCGCTTGCCTGGCTGATCCGCTGGCTCCAGAAGGGTAAGCTGCACTACTTCGCCTGGTGGGTTCTGCTCGTCGGCCCCTGCGTCATCCTCTGGCGGCTCTTCTTCCCTTGATGCAAATCGTGGCTGGCCAAAGTGGGGGGCATAGGGCGGTGCGCCGACACCTCGACAGATGCCAGCCCCCGCAGTAGAATTACAGAAGGTCGGTGATCTCCGATCTCCCACGACCAACTTTTTCCGGGCACCGCCCTGGTCGTGCCGTCAACTCGCGACGAGGGCTTGAGCCCCGAGGCGAGAAACGGCGACCTTCGGACGCGATGCACGAAACGTGTGACGCAACCCTTCACTCGGGGGCGAATTGGATTCGACCGGGCAGTTGAAGTGGAAGTGGCGTGCCGTGGTTGGTCAGCAGGCCACGTTAAAAGCTGACCGCAACATTAGTTGCCGAGGATAACCTCGTACTGGCTGCGTAGCGATGCGTAGCCCCGGCTGATGGCCTTCGCCGGAGAGGCCTGAAAGCCGGCCGCCAAATCCGGCTCGTCCCGGGTCACCGTTGGGCACGCCCGGGATCAAACTCCGTTCCCGACTAGCCCGCAGGGCACCCCGTCGGTTGGGGGCCCCGCAGGCGAAACTCAAATGAGCCGACTACGCACGTAGAAGCTTCCATGGAAACGTCGCGGGACGCGGGTTCGATCCCCGCCGCCTCCATCCAAAGCCGACTTGCAGCCAGAGTTGTAAGTCGGCTTTTTTCGCGTGCTTGCGGTGAATGGACTCCACCGCATCGCTCCCGAACGACCCGCCAGAACTGCGACATGACGAATAGCCAAACCCCGTCTTTGCCCTGAAGCCTCGCGCGCACCCCCCCGACAGAAACGCCCCCGCCCGCATCGCGGGTCGGGTCGTGCAGCCGGAACTCTTGTCAGCGCGGGATGTTACGAACGGCATGGCTCGACGGAGCCGAAGTAGGGGCGATCGACAGGCGTGCGAGTCGATCCGGGGTCGCCGGAAACATCGCGACGAGCGGGCCGCGGAAGGGGGAGCGATGCTCGTTCTCACAGACTCCGACCGAGGGTAGTCTTCTTCGCAGTGCTCGCGTTCGGTGTGCGGGAGCCACGAGCGGGCCTTGTGACGATCATCTCGGCCGTGCCGTGGTAGTCGAACTCGGCCCGGACCAGCTCGCTGCGCACGATACGCATGAAGTCCTGCAGGATCTCCGCGCGCACGTCGTTTTTCGCCAGGACCTGGTTGAACAGCGCCTGGTGCAGAGTGACGGTGTCCAGTGAAGGCAGGCCGCAACGATCGTGCGAAGAGCCCGGGCGCAAATTATGACAAGATTCGATTAGGATCCCACACCATATCGGGATTTCGTACGGAGCCACAAGTCGCGCACGTGCCCATCGGCCCCCTGAGCCGATCGGGTCGGCGGGCGGAAGCGGGGCGGCGTCATGCAGCCGCCCCCTCGACGGGCAAACGCCCGAGCCGTGCACGCCGGCCTTGCACGGCCGCGGCGGTTCGGCCTATAGTGCAGGGCGTCGCTGGCTGGCCGGAGGAGCCGGCCGTCCGGAAGAGCGGAGCGGGGCGATCGAAAGGCCGCGATTTCGCCCGGCCGCCCTGGGCGCGACAGGCAGCCGACGGGACGGACATCGCGAAACTCAAGACCGAGGTTGACATGCCGACACGCACGAATCGACGCACCGGTTGGGCCGCATTGACGATCGCGGGGCTCTGGGCCCTTTTTGGCGCGGCGGTTTGTCGCGCGGCCGAGAGTCCGGCGATCCTCTTCCTCGGCGACGCCGACAACCACGTGGCCGCGGGGCTGCGGGCGCTCGAGGTGCCGTTTCAGGCCGTCTCGGCGCGGGAGTTGATCCGGGGCGACGTGTGCTTGTTCGACTACCGCGTCCTGATCGGCGGCATGGACGTTCGGCGCGACGGGCTGGGCTCGATCGGCGCGGCGATCGAGGCGTTCGTGAAGACCGGCGGCGTGGTGCTGGGCTTCCGGTCGCCCGACGCCGAGCCGTGGCTCCCCTCGCCGCTCGAAAAGGATCGGGCCTACGCACTGGGCCAGGTGCTCGCGCCCGAACACCCCGTGTTCACCACGCCCCACGCCTTCGACGAGGCGGCGCTTCGGGCCGTCCACGGCGGGTCGATCTACGCGGGATTTTTCGGCTTGGGCGAGGGTTGGAGGCCGCTCGTCTCGGCCGGCCGACAGCAGGCATGGGACAAAACGCCCTCGCGCCACACGGGCGATCACTACGGCCTGGTCGAACTCGAGCTGGGGCGCGGGCGGATCGTGCTCTGCCAGATGATCCCGGCCTATGCGTGGTTCCACGACGCGAAAGGCGACGCCGACTGCGCCGGGGCCCGTTTTTTCGAGAACCTGATCCGCTACGCGACCGGTTCGGCCGTCCGGCGCGAAGGGCCGCGCAGGCCTCGGAGTCGTCCCGATGCGTACGCGGCCGACCTGGCCGACGTCATGCGAACGCCCGAGGGCTGGGACGGCCTGCGCGTGGACGATGCCCAGTGGCGTTTCACGTCGAAGGGCCCGTTCGCCGGCAAGTGCGATCGCCGCGGCGTTTACACGATTTCCCATGGAGACGATCCCGCCGAGGCGGGCAATTTCGGGCAGGTGGCGCGGCGGGTGCGCGTTCCGGAAGGGGCTCGGCGCGTCATGCTCCGCGTCTACGAGAGCGACGATTACTGCGGAGGGGCCGAGCCGAAAATGGTCGGCGACCGCCGCGTGAGCACCTCGATGAACGTCAAGGAGGGATATCGCTTCCGCCAGGTGCTCGTCGACGGCGTGGTCGTGGCCGAGACCGACGTGCTGGGCCGGAACGTCCAACCCGCGCGGGACCGTATCCGCTGGCACGACGTGACCGAGGCGGTTCGGGGCAAAGGCGAGGTGGACGTTGCCTTGCGGGTTGTCGACCGCCGCGGGACGGGCGACGAGCCCTTTCCGACCGATTGCTTCTTCGCCTGCGTCGATCTGCGCGCCGACTTCGTGCGCATCGAGGCGAAGGAGCTTGCCGCCGAGGGTTACGTCGAGACCGACGAGGCGATGGCGCTGTCGGCCGACGCCGGCTTGCTCACGCTCGAAGCGCCGGTGCCCGATGGCCGGTACGTCGTGGCCTTCCGCCTGCTTGACCATCCCTACGGACAGGGCTCGGCCGAGGTGCTTGTCGACGGGCAAGCGGTCGCGGGCGTGCGCGCCTCGGCCGACGATTTTCGCGATTGGTGGCTCACGACGCCGCCGACGTCGATCGCCCAAGGCGACCCGATCGTGTTCCGCGCGAAAGCCGACGGCGAAGAACGCATGGTCGTGTCCGACGTGGCCCTGATTCCGGCCGATCTGTGCGAGGCCGACCGCACGGCGGCGACGGTTCCCGCGGCGCGGTCGCCGGTGTTCCAACCCGGGCCGCCGGCCGCACGCGAGCGGATCGCCCTGACGGTGACCGAGCCCTGTGGATCGGCCAGAACGGCGGAGATGACCAGCCAAGCCGTCCCCTTTGCCTTCGGCTCGTTGCGGTCGGCGTCGCACGTGGCGGTGAGCGACGCCGACGGAAAGGCGCTGCCCACCCAGGTGCGCCCGTTCGCGTCCTGGCCCGACGGCAGCATCCAGGCGGCGGTCGTGACCTTTCCCGTCGACGTCGAGGCCGGGGAGAGCGCCGGTTACGAGTTGCACTTCGGCAGCGAGGTCGGCTCGGGCGACGTTCCCGATCCGCTCACCGTCGTCGAGACGGACGATCATTTCACGATCGACACGGGGCGGCTTCGCGTCGAGGTGCCGCGCCGTTCGGGGCAGATCGTTTCGGCCGTGTCGGTGGACGGCAAGGCCGGGGCGATTCCCGGCGGGGCGTCGTGGGGCCTGGAATTGGAGACCGACGACGGCCGGGCCTCGTGCACCGACGGCGCCACGGCCGCGTCGTGCGTGCTCGCCGAGCGCGGCCCGCTTCGCGCCATCGTGGTGAAGACCGGCAAGCTGGCCGACGCCCAAGGCGAGTTGCTCGACTACCGCTACGAGCTGCACTTCACGCGGGGCTCCGCCGAGGTGCGTTTCTTCCCGCGCTTCAGCAACGTGGACGAGCCGGCGGGCGTGTTCCTCCAGCGGCTGTCGCTGCGCCTTCCCTGGCAGATGACCAACGCCTCGGTGTTCTATGCCCGGCCGGACGACGCGGAGCCGATCGGCGTGGACGTGCGCGGCCGCGCCGATTTGTACCAGCATCGCGACGACACGCTGAGCGTGGCGGGCGACGGTCTCCCGGCCGGCGCGGGCTTCGCGCGTGCTCCGGGGCGCATGATGGGCTGGACGCTGCTCGACGGGCCGCTGCCGCTGGCGGTGGGCCTGCGCTACGCATGGCAGATGTACCCGAAACGCCTGCGCGTCGACGGCGGGTTGACGATCGACCTGGTGCCGCCGCCCCTGAGCGACGACGACATCCCCGGCGCGGCGAAGCGACCTCCCGAAGTGCCGGGCCAGACCATCGGCGGCGTGGGTTACGCCCAGGCCAACGGCCGGCCCGGCGCGTTCCGGCTCAGCGTGGGCGAAAGCATCGGTCACGAGTTGTGGCTTTCGTTCGATCCGCGCGACGAGCGGCCCCTCGAGCGGCAGTTTGCGGGCGGTTTGAGTCCGCTGCGCGCGTGGGTCGATCCGGCCTACGTGGCCGCGACGCGCGTGTTTTGCGCCTTCCATCCCAAGGATGCGGAGGTCTTCCCGCGCTACGAGGCGGCGGTCGATCGGGCTTACGAGGTGTTCATGAAGCGCCGGCGCGACCGCAAGCAGTACGGCATGGAGAACTTCGGCGACGACACGTTTGAATGGGGCTACGGGCCGGTCTACACGTTCTGGAGCAACCAGGAAGACGACCGCACCCACGGCATGCTGATGCAGTACGTGCGCTCGGGCGATCCGCGGTGGTGGGAACTAGGCGAGCAGGCGGCCCGGCATTATCGCGACGTCGACTGCGTCCTCGCCTCGCCCGAGCGCCCGGGCGACGTGGGCGGGCCAATCCACCACAACAGCCGCCACTTCGTGTCGGAAGGCTGGGTCGCCGACCACACGTGCAGCCGGCCCGGCACCGGGCACTCGTGGATCGAGGGGCTTACCGACTACTGGCTGCTGACCGGCGACCTGCTGGCCGGCGAGGCCGCCGTGCGCATGGGCGACTGGTACGTGGGCAAGGTCGACGCGTTTCAATTCGGGGCGGGAGGGCAGGAACGCGGCCAAGGCTGGACGCTCACCGGCTT
>Ga0334898_1000833_pt1 | contig 41922 bp, 40 predicted proteins | sample GraSluR3_MG_10_FD_207228 | JGI IMG/M metagenome (GOLD analysis project Ga0334898, IMG submission 207228) | Sludge microbial communities from methane-producing bioreactor in Wageningen University, Netherlands - Granular Sludge_3_08-R3 | ecosystem: Engineered > Bioreactor > Anaerobic >... | reverse complement strand
TGATTGAAAATATAAATAGACAATTAGAAAGGAAACTAAAAAATACAGATGGCTTTAAATCAGATACCGGTTTAAATGCCTTCTTGAAACTTTGGTTTCTGAATTTCGTAAAAAAATTTGATTTAAAAACACAATTAAGTTGACACTACCTTAATTTGATTTTATTTGTAAAGCGTGGTATAATTTCCCTTATCGGACGGACTTGTCCGTCCGATTAAATTTCTGTATGTAACGTGGGAGTTTCTATGCAAATTCGGGATTTTAATACGCTAAACGATTTGGATTTAAAAATTATTGAATGCTCTATTAATGAATTTCAGGAGAACGGTTTTCATAAGGCAAGCGTTGATAAGATTGCGGATATGGCGGGGGTAGGCAAGGGTACCGTTTACCGTCATTTCGGTAATAAAATTCTTTTGTTTTTTAACGCATTTTTTTATATTCTTTCGATTTCTACCGAGCAATTGGAGAAAATCGACCTTTCACCAGGGTTTGATAATGCGTGGAACAAATATATTGAGATGATTTTGAATTTTTCCAAGCGATGGGGGAAGTTTTTTCTTGCCATTTCCAAAGGCGAAGAGGGGATGCTTGTTAAAAGAGAGGCTAACCGTAATATCGGTATGAAAAAGCAATACGGTTATCTTGTTCACTATAAAGAGAGAGGCGCTTTATGTCTTCAGCGTATTCTTGAACTCGGTCAAAAAGAGGGCAAGGTTTATTCCGATATTAAGTGCGATATTCTTGCGGAGATGCTATTGGTAAACATAAATCATTATTTGATGGTTAAAACCGCGGATAATGAAATGAAACGCGCTTTAAATATTGAGGAGAAATATTCGCTTGATGAAGGCGTTGCGGAATTAAAACGCTTTGTTTGTCGGGGTATCGGAATTTATAAAAATGACGGGGGTTCAATATGAGAACGTTATTTGCATTTTTTTTAGTTTCGATGGCTTTGCCTCTTTTTGCCGATAATCTTGCGTATGAGAAAGTCGAGGATTATGTGTTCAAGGAAAATACTCTTGAATATGTTTACTCTATCCCAACCAATACCCGGGGTTATCCCGGACAGTTTCAAAGGGCGCTTGTTAATTACCGTATCGGTGAAATGACTACCAATTCCGAATATATTATGAAGGCTGTTAAAATACTCGAATCCCTTACGCATAACGTCAGTAACGTTTATACGTTCGGTTATCTGGGAGTCTGTTACGCCTCGCTTACACGAACGGGCGGAGGCAGAATTCGTAATGCCCGTCGCGCTCTTAATGCCTTGGATACGGCTGTCGGGATTGACCCTGCTCATTATCTTCCCCGCTTTTATCGCGGGATGATGCTTGTTTTTATGCCCGCCATCTTGGGCGGTAATGAGGAAAAAGGGGTTGCCGATTTGGATATTGTCGTTAAGCAGATTCCCTCCATTAACCGCAACAATGATTATAAGGCTTTTCTTTATTTCTTTTATGCTTATATTCTCGGGGAGCGCTTGAACCGTTATTCCGATGCTTTGATTTATATAGACAAATCTCTCGGTTTTGCAGAGGATGAGGAGTTTCGGGCGAGAATTTTGGAAAGGAAGGATGGGTTTAAAGCTAAGTTATAAAATTATACTTAATTTAAGGAGTTATCAATGGGCTTTTTTAAATCATTGATATTTATTGCTGTTTCTATGTTCTTTATATCCTCGCTTGCGTTTGCGGATACCGTAACGCTTACGCTTGAGCAGGCTATAGAAATTGCTTTGAATAACAGTCTTGATATTAAACAGGCAATACAGGATGAGAAAATCGCGCGTGCAAAACTTAATCAGGCTATCGCCGATATTTATATGCCTGGGATTAGTCTGTCTGCGGCGGTAAGAGCCGTTGACCCGGATACGGTTGAACGAGGCACGATAGTGTCCCCGTCTATGGAAGCGGATACCGTTGAGATTCCGGTATTTGACGGCACAACGGGATTTCCCACAGGCGATATTGTTCCCGTTCCTGTTATCGGTTTCGGCGACCCCGTTACCAATCAAAACGTCTGGCAGGATAATTATTCGCTGGGGCTTTCCGTAACCAAACCTATTTTTACGGGTTTTGCTCTTTACAACTCAAGAAGAATAGCGGAAATTCAATACGGGACGGCTGTTAAAAAACTTGAAGATAAAACCCGCGAAGTCCGGTTTAACGTCAAAAAGAATTTCTATAACCTGTTCCTTCTTAAAGAGAACTTAAACCTTTTGCATGAGCTTGACCGCCAACTTAAAAGCACTCTCGATTTTACTCTTGCTAATTACAGGGCGGGGCTTGTTCCCGAATATGACGTTATCCAGATGAGAGTCCAGTATTTGAATAATCAACCGGCGCTTCTTAAGATGGAAAACGCTTATGAGATTTCCAAACTTGCCTTTCTGAACCTTATCGGTATGGATAATATAGAAAATGTGGAGTTTATCGGCAACTTGATGAATGCCACCAACTATGCTATGCCCGATATTACTCTAAACGAGGTAATTGAATATACAAAGGCAAACGATATTAACCTTGTTTCGCTCAAGGCGAATTTGGAGATGCTTGAAATTTCCAAACGTTTAGCCGAATCCGCGCGATACCCGCGACTTAGCGGCTTTTTCAATTACAACTATGATTATTCCCGAAACCCGAATAAAGAAAGCGCGGATGACCCGAATCGCGCGTGGGTTGGAAGCTGGAATACGGGATTGCAACTCTCCATTCCTATTGACGGATGGGTGCCCGTATCGAAAACCGCAAATTCTATCCGCGAGGCGGATGCCAATATAGAAAAAACTAAAATCGCTTTAACGCAGCTTGAGCGTGCATTGGAACTTCAGGCAAAGCGCCTGTTTATGCAAGTGAGGGAGGCTTCTCAATCTATGGAGGGGCAGAAAGCAAGTATGGAACAGGCAAGTCTGGGTTTAAGGCTTGCCAATGAGAAATACCGCGCGGGGACTATCTCAAATCTTGAATTAAATCAGGCTGAAATTTCTTACCATCAGGCTAAAGCCAACTTCCTGCAGGCGGTTTATGATTATGTTTCCGGTGTTTTTGAAATCAGACGTATTTCAGGCATAAATTAAACTTTTTTGGAGGGTTTTTATGAATCTTGGAAAATTATTTTTGAGTTTAACGGTATTAACCGTCCTGATGTTTACCGTATCGTGTGGAGGCGGAGGGCGTGATAGAGATAGAGGAGAACAGGCTGTCAGCGTATTGGTTGAGGAGGTCAGTCCGGGCCGTTTGGAGCGATATATCAAGCTGAGCGGGGAATTGGTAGCCCGCGACAGCGTGCAGATTTATCCCGACGTTCCGGGCAAGATTGCCGACATTTTAAAACTTGAGGGAACTTATGTCCGCAAGGGCGAGCCTATTATGTATGTTGACAGGTTTCAGGTCGGCGCAAGCTATGCTCTTTCTCCTGTGGTTTCTCCGATTAACGGTTACGTTACACGTCTTTTTGTAAATCGAGGGGCTAATATCGCTCCGTCTATTGCCGTTGCGACTGTCGGCAACATATACGAAATAGATGCCCATCTCAATATTCCCGAAAGGATGATTAACGAGATACAACGCGGGCAGAAGGTTTTTATCACCGTTCCCGCTTTTCCCAATGAAACATTTGAGGGAAATATTTACCGTATGGATTATGCCGTTGATTCTATGAGTCATACCCTTCTCGTTCGCGCATCGGTTGATAACAGAAATCGCCGTTTGTTACCGGGAATGTATGCCGATGTTTCTATCTTTATTGAGGCGGCTGATAACGTGATTGTGCTTCCCAACACAGCGCTTCTTGAACAGGACGGCGACACTTTGGTTTATATGAACGTGTCCAACAGGGCGGTATTGCGACGGGTTGAAACTTTATTTAGTGCGGGGGACAGGGTTGCTATCGCCGAAGGCATTGAAGCGGGCGAAGAGATTGTTACTTTCGGGCAGCAATTTCTCAAAGAGGGTTCAAAAATTAATCCCATCCGTCAAGCTATAGGTATGCAAACTTCCGCGACAAACAAGGAAGGAGAATAATATGTCGATTATAGATACCTCGGTAAAACGACCTGTAACTATCGGGATGGCGCTCGTTGCTATTATGATTCTGGGGTTTGTGAGTCTTGCTCGTCTCCCCGTTGATTTTTTCCCAAATCTTGAATTGCCGATTTTAGCAATTGCAACCTCATATTCCGGCGCGGGTCCCCGTGAGGTTGAAAACTCCGTTACCCGCGTTATTGAAAGTGCAGTTTCTACGGTAAACAATATTGATTATATAGAATCAACCTCGGTTGAGGGGAACTCCGTTGTGCAGATAACTTTTAACTGGGGCGCTAATATGGATACGGCGCTCTCGGACGTGCGGGAAGCTCTCGACCTTGTCCAAAACCGACTGCCTGACGGGGTGGGCAGACCTATCGTTATGCGATTTTCCCCGGATATGTTCCCTATTATGGGGTTTGCCTTATCCGGTTCGGATGATGCCGCTTTCCTTTATGAGCTTGCCGATTCCCAGATTAGCCATCGGTTACAGCAGGTTCCGGGTGTCGCTAATGTGGACGTTTCAGGCGGTAGAAAACGCGAGATACACGTTGACGTTTCTAAAAACAGGCTTCAGGCTTTCGGGCTTGATATAGGCAATATTACGCGTATTTTGATGGTGGAAAACAAAAACGTCGCGGGGGGTTACACATACGAAGGCGTTTATAAATACGTTCTTCGCACTACCGGTGAGTTTCGAACTCTTGATGATATTCGCAACGTTATTATTACTATGAAAGGCGGCGTGCCAATCCGTCTTATGGACGTTGCAGATGTGAATTACGGGTTTAACCGCGAGGGTGCGATAGTCCGTATTAATCAGGAGCCGGGACTTAGACTTTCCGTTTACAAGGAGGCCGGGCTTAATACGGTTAATGTTGCGAAAGATACTATGAAAGCCGTAGAGGAGCTTAACCACGAACTTCCCGCAGGTATCAGACTTGTTAAGTTAATGGACTCTGCCGAGGGTATTCAAAATTCTATCGGCGGAGTAGGGATGGCGGCTATCGGAGGCGCTATTTTTGCTATATTTATTTTATTTCTTTATCTTTGGGACTGGCGCTCGCTTTTGATAATCGGATTATCTATTCCCACCTCTATTATCGTTACTTTTATTATGATGTATTTTTTTAACGTGAGCTTAAATATTATATCGCTTGCAGGACTTGCGCTCGGTGTGGGAATGATGGTTGACAGTTCTATTGTAGTGCTTGAAAATATATATTACCACAGACGGCGCGGTAAGGGAAAATACTCCGGCGCTATTGACGGCACAAAAGAGGTTGCCCTTGCGATTACCGCATCTACTTTTACCACTATCGCCGTGTTCCTTCCTATCGTTTTTGTAGAAGGGATGGTTTCGCAGATTTTCCGCGACCTCGGGTTGACCGTTTCCATTTCGTTGTTGGCTTCACTTATTGTCGCACTGACTCTTATCCCGATGCTTACATCGAAGATAAAAGAAATGAAGGAGAACAGGTTTTTCAAGCGCGGGGAAAAATTTACCCTCAATTTGCTTGACAAAGTCGATGCGCTATACGGGCGGTTTCTTGAAAAGACGTTGCGCCATAAGAAAATTACCGTTTTCGGGACATTCTTCGGGGTTATCACCCTGCTTGTGGTATTGGTCATTGTTATAGGAAAAGAGGGGATGCCGAGCGTGGATGAAGGACGGTTTAACGTTCAGGTGACTTTACCGGTAGGAACGCGCGTTGAATATACCGATACTATTGTCCGCTCAATAGAACAGGAAATTATCGACATAGCAGGCGATAATATAGAAAATATTACCACCCAGATTCGCGGAGGGGGTATTTTTGCGGCATTCAGAGGCGTTGCGGATTACAGGGGAAACATCCGTATAAACCTTGTTCCTGCAAACAGACGAACCGTTACACAGGCAGATATAATTGAAGAAATTCGTCGGATGGTGCAACGGTATCCGGGTAAAATAAACGTCCGTATTGAGGGCGGTATGCAGATGGGGGCGGGGGATACTCCTATTCGTATTCAGGTCAGGGGTGATAATATTGAAACGGCGGATGAGCTTGCTAACCGTATAGTTGCGGTTATTTCCGAAATTGAGGGTATAAGAGAGCCTCGCGTTGACCGCGATGACGGATTGCCCGAACTTCAGGTCAGGGTAAACCGCAATATTGCATCTAAAGTTGGGCTTAACGCCCAGAATATTGCCACCTCTATCCGAACCGGTTTCGGCGGGCAAACTGCAACAAGAGTAAGAGACCGCGAAGGTTTGGACATAGACGTTATTGTCAGCTTGAGGGAGGAAGACCGTTTGAGTATAGACGACCTTGAAACCTTTTATCTTCCTTCTCCAACCGGAAGACTAATTCCGCTTGCATCGGTTGTTGATTTTGAAAAGACACTTGGACCTACCGCGATAAGACGTAAAGATTCGATTCGCTATGTAAACGTTGTCGCCGATATTTACGGGCGTTCCGCCGACCGTGTTGAGGGGGATATCAGGCGGGCTATTGATGAGAAAGTTTTTATACCGAGGGGATTTTATCTCAATTATGAGGGGACTTCCAAAGAGATGAGAGAAACTTTCGGGCAGTTGATTATAGCTATGCTTCTTGCGATAATTTTGGTTTATGCTATTATGGCATCGCAGTTTGAATCGCTTATCGCCCCGTTTGTTATAATGTTCTGTGTGCCTTTCGGCGCTGTCGGTTCGCTGTTGTTCCTGTTGATAACCGGCTCATCATTAAGCATAGTATCCGGTGCGGGTATTGTTGTGCTTGTGGGTATTGTTATTAACAACGGTATCGTGCTTATAGACTACATAAACCAGCTTAACCTCAAGGGAATGCATATAGATGAGGCGGCTCATCAGGCGGGTATGAGAAGACTTCGCCCCGTATCAATGACCACGCTCACGACGGTGCTTGGAATGATACCGATGGCGTTAGGTTTAGGTGAAGGCGGCGAACTCTATTCCCCGCTTGCTCTTTCAATACTCGGCGGGCTTTTGATTTCTATGATTTTTACTCTTATAGTTGTTCCTACCGCTTATGCCGGTATCCGCAAGAGATTTCCGCTTAGAGTCCACGAGGACGGCGTTGATGAGTTAGTACTTTCGGAAAGAGGAATTAAAGCATAGCATAGATTTTGTAATGCCAATTCTTCCTAAATATAGAGCCTGTAACCGCCGCGCTTTATCCTTTAATGGAAAGGGGCGGTTACGGGGATTATTTAGATAATCCCGTAACTTTTTCGCGAAGTTAAAACTAATGAGATAACGTATCGAATTTTTTATTCCGACGGGTTTAGCCAGAAAATATAATAGGCGTAGCGGTCTAATGTCAGGAAATAAGGTAACTCGCCTATTTCGGGAAAATTTGTCTCCCCGATAATTTCAACGGGAGTATATCCGTTAAACTGCTTGAGATTAATTTCAACGGGTTGCGGGGTTGATGCCATATTAAATACGCACAGCATATAATCTTCATTGTTTTCAAGATAAAAAACGAGTATTTTTTTGTTTTCGGGATAGAGGAAATTGAGCTTTCCTCTTGATATCGTTGTATATTTTTTCCTCAGGCTAATCATAGATTTCATCCAGTTAAACAAGGAAGACGGTAGATTTTGCTGTGCTTCAACGTTAACGGCATTATAGTTATAGTCGGGGTCCGTTATAACCGGGGCGTAGAGCTGTGAGGGTTTACACCGGGAAAATCCCGAATTACGGTCTTCATTCCATTGCATAGGGGTTCGCACACCCGCGCGGTCTCCGAGATAGATATTGTCCCCCATTCCTAACTCATCACCGTAATATATAATCGGAGCGCCCGGAAGCGTAAGCAAAAGTGCGTTCATAAGTTCCGTTTTTCGGAAGTCGCGGTCAAGCAACGGCATTAGTCTTCTTCGTATTCCCAGATTTAGTTTCATCTGCGGGTCTTTGGCATAGGCGTTATACATATAGTCGCGTTCCTCATCCGTAACCATTTCAAGCGTCAACTCATCGTGGTTACGCAAGAATATACACCATTGGCAGTTATCCGGTATATCCGGGGTTTGCTTGACTATATCAATGATAGGACCGTGATGCTCTAATTTTAGCGCCATAAACATACGAGGCATAAGCGGGAAATTAAACGCCATGTGAAACTCGTCTCCGTTTCCGAAATAAGGACGGAGGTCTTCAGGCCATTGGTTGGCTTCGGCAAGCAAAATCTTTCCTTCATAGTTATCGTCTACGAATTTTCGCAGGCGTTTAAGGTATTCGTGGGTTTCGGGGAGATTTTCGCAATTTGTTCCCTCGCGCACAAACAGGTAGGGGACTGCATCCGCGCGAAAACCGTCAAGCCCCATATCAAGCCAGAACTTAACTACATTTATCATCTCTTCCTGAACTTTCGGGTTGTTGAAGTTTAAGTCGGGCTGATGATGGAAAAAGCGATGCCAGTAATAGCGCTTGCATTCGTTATGCCAAGACCAGTTTGATGTTTCCGAGTCTATGAATATAATGCGCACGTCTTTATAAAGATTGGGGTCGTCTGTCCACACGTAATAATCGTGGTAGGGATTATCTTTTCCTTTACAGGCTTCAATAAACCAGGGGTGCTGGTCTGATGTGTGGTTGATTACGAGGTCGGCGATAACTCTTATTCCCCGCTTATGGGATTCTTCTAAAAATTCCTTGAAATCATCAAGCGTTCCGTATTCGGGGTTGATATTGTAGTAGTCCATAATATCATATCCGTCATCGCGACCCGGTGAGGGATACATCGGTAAAAGCCATATACAATCCACCCCCAATTCCTGTATATAATCAAGACGCGATATAAGTCCTTGTATATCCCCTTTTCCGTCTTTATTGGAGTCTTGAAATGCGCGGATATAAAGCTCGTAGAAAACCGCATCTTTAAACCAAAGCCCGTCTTTCATACCGTCTCCTTATGAATAGCGCTGTTTTGCGCGTTTACGCAGCAACAGTTCGATTTCTCTGTAGTAATTCATTTTATTGTTAATTTCGGCAAAATCAAGTGATAATTTTGAGAAAAGCAGTCGGTAATATCTTTTAAAGCGTCCGATATCGGTTTTGTTGTGGGAGGAAAGGTCGATAGTGCGGGTTTCACGAAGTTCAATGTCTTCTATATCGACAAGTATGGGCAAAGCGCTTTTAAGATTTATATTGATACCCTCCTCCATAGTATCCTGCACGACAATGGGGATTACCTCGTGTTTTTTTGAAAGTCCGCTCAGGGGTTTTTCATAGCCCGTATCTAAAAAATCGCTGATAAGGAAAATGATGGTTTTTCTTTTGAGTATGTTGTTTAAACGGGTCAGCGATTTGTTTAAATCCGTCCCCCGGTTTTCGGGGATATAATGCCAAGTGTCGCGGATTATCCGTAAAAGATGGGAATGGTTTTTAGCGGGCGGGACAACTTTTTCAATATCGGTTGAGAAAAGCACAAGCCCCGCTTTATCGTTGTTAAAAAAGGAGGCAAAACCCAGAAGCGCCGTAACCTCCGCCATAATTTGACGCTTTGATATATTACTCCCGAAAAAGGAAGAGCCGCTTATGTCGCAGGCGAAAATTACGGTAAGCTCGCGTTCCTCAATGTAGGTTTTGATAAAAGGCTCACCCATTCTCGCGGTAACGTTCCAGTCTATATCGCGAATATCATCGCCCGGAAAATAATTACGAACCTCGTTAAACTCAATACCCCGTCCTTTAAATACACTGTGGTATTCGCTTTGAAGGGCATCCTCTACAAGTTTACGCGCCCTGATTTCGAGATGTTTAACCCGTGATATAATTTCATTGATTGGGATGTCCGATTTTTCCATATTCAAGCCTCAGTCTTCGGATTTTTCAGTGTCTTTCGGTTTTTCTTTATCGTCATCGGTGCTATCAAAGTCTTTCATCTCCACAATAGAAACTTCGGTTATCCTTCGACCCTGCTCATCGTATTTTGCCTGTTTCTTTTTTGCTTTAGATGCGGAAAATACGCGGTAAACAAGAAAGCCTATGTAGATTATGAAAATTACAAAGGCAATTAGTATCAGAAACGGCGAAAACAAAAAAAGCACGAACATAAATATAAAGAAAATTACAATCGCGAGTAGAAAATTGCGCAAAAAGCTGTCGTTCATTAAACCTCCGTTTCGGTTATACATTATAATAAAGGCACGGGACTTATTTGTCAATCGGAAAGCGCCTATGATTAAGTGAAATTACTTTATAAGTGTAAAGCCGATAACGGATTCTCAGACCTTCTTTTTCAAAGTCGGAAATAAAATCGTATCGCGGATAGAGTGTGTGTCAATCATAAGCATAACAACGCGGTCGATACCGATACCGAGTCCTCCGGTGGGAGGCATAGCGTATTCAAGCGCGTTAAGGTAATCCTCATCCATAAACATAGCCTCGATATCCCCCGCCGCCTTACGTTTTGCCTGAGCCGTAAACCGGTCGCGTTGCACAAACGGGTCGTTAAGCTCGGAAAAGGCGTTACAAAGTTCATACCCGCAGGCGAATCCTTCAAAACGCTCCACAAATTCGGGATTATCGGGCTTATATTTGGAAAGAGGCGATATTTCCGATGGGTATTCGTAGATTATAGTCGGGGCTTTAAGATTAGGTTCGACATACTCCTCAAAGAGAAGGTTCAGAATTGCCCATTTGCCCATATTTTTGTCTATGTCTTTTATGCCTTTTGATTTTGCGAGCTTTTCGGCATCTTTACGGTCTTTGACGCCGGAAATATCTATATCGGCAATATCTTTGAGAGAATCAACGTATTTGATTTTTTTCCAGTTACCGAAGTCGAGTGTTTCGCCCTGATATTCAAAGGATGCGCTTCCTTTTATTTCGATAGCGACCGATTTCATAATCTCCTCGAAAATCGACATCATATCGCGGTAGTCCGCATAAGCCATATACAGTTCAAGCATAGTAAATTCCGGGTTATGACGGGTATCTATACCTTCGTTTCGGAAATTCCTGTTAAGCTCAAAGACCTTTTCAAACCCGCCCACGATAAGCCGCTTGAGATAAAGCTCGGGGGCTATTCTTAAAAACAGGTCGGTTGAAAGTGCGTTATGATGGGTAACAAAGGGGCGCGCGGTTGCGCCTCCGGGTATCGGATGCATCATCGGCGTTTCCACCTCTAAAAAACCCCGTTCCACTAAAAGCGCACGGATATGGGTAACAACCTTTGAGCGGGTTATGAAGTCGGTTTTTACGTTGTCGTTGATAATTAAATCCAAGTATCGCTGACGGTAACGGATTTCAACGTCGGTAAGCCCGTGCCATTTTTCGGGCAGCGGGTTGATTGACTTTGCCAAAAGCTCAAACTCCTCTATAAGGACTGTGATTTCGCCCTTATGTGTGCGAAAAACCTTTCCTTTTGCGCCTATGATGTCGCCTATATCTATCAACTTGAAATAAGCAAATTTTTCCTCGCCGAGAATATCCTTGCGGGCGTAAACCTGTATTGTTCCCTTGTTGTCCTTGATTGTAGCGAAACATGCTTTCCCGAAATCGCGGTAAAGCATAATCCTCCCCGCTATATCGGTTTCAAACTCCTGTTCGCCCTCAGCCTCAAATTTTTCTTTTATATCGGCGGAGTAGTCGGTCGGTTTATATATATTCGGGTAGGGATTTATGTTGAGGCTTTTAAGCTCCTCAAGTTTTTTGATACGGTTTGCTTTCTCATCGGTGATACCGGACTCGTGATAATTAATATTGTCTGTCATACAAAACCTCCGTTTGAAACTAACGGATATTATAAAAGGAAACGGCGTTTAAATCAAATTCGATTAAATTAGATTTGATTTTTGTTTTGTTTCGAGATATACTTTTATAAAAGAAAAAAGGGGATGGTTATGAAAAGAAACGTTTGTTTTCTGTTGTTGGCGGGGACGCTTCTCTTTTCTTCCTGTGTGTTTAATTTTATGCCCCCGTGGGTGGATAAGATGGTGGATGAAATTGATGATTTTGACAAAATGAAGGATAGCGGAAGTTATACCTTCACATTAGCCGCTAAAGAATTTTTTTATGAGGAAGAAGAATTTGGCATAACTTATCATTATCAATGGACTCCTGATTTCATCTATGCTAAAGGCAACGATGATGAAGGTGAGGTGGATTTGGTCGGCGGTTATCCCGGCGCTCCGTTAAGTTATAGTGATAACGGATGGTGGTGGGAATATACTTTCACCACAAGTATTAAACCGCCTTATACGGTGATTTTCAGCGGGGTTGTGAGTGTTTATCAATTTACAGAATTGGTGTATACCCATAGCGATATCCGAACCGAAACCCTTACATTCAACGGCGGGAGTAGTGTCAACTTTGTAGTTAGCGACTTTGTCGGGGAGGAGATGGGAGAGTCCGATTTTAGATTGAAGGGGGATTGGCGGTCTTCAAGGGATTAGGTTCAAAACGCTTCTAAATTTGGTGAAGAGTATGAATTAGATTCTTCAGGGGAAACGCTGAAGAAGTAAAATCAGAATGACACTTTGCGGGCAGTGAGGTCATCTTGATATGTCTCGTCCGGCACCAATTTGTAAAGCCACACCTGAAGTAGCCTGCAAATTGGTGCTGGGCTCGACTACTTGATGAACGGCTGGTTCAAGAAAAGACTTTTAGATAACCAACCGGTTGTCAAGCCTGTCGAGCCTCTTCCGAAGCAAATGAGCGTATCGTGATGACCCTTGACACTCGGGAAGCGGTGTCCGCACAGGCAGGGATAACCGTTCGCAAATCGCTTTTTGCGCCACTTCTCTTTACATTTCTTGGAAAAAAATTCATAATTAAGTTAAAATATACCCTGATTATTGCGGGAGGAAAATATGCAAATAACCGATTTGAGCGTAAGAGAATTGTCCGATGAGCTTGCGAAGGGCGGGCTTTCTTCTGTCGAAATTACTAAGGCTTATCTTGATGCTATCGAGAGAGATAATTCAACCGAAAAGCCTTTGAACGCATATATTAACGTATTTAACGAGTTGGCGCTTGATTGCGCATCCGAAGCGGATAAGCGAATAAAGACGGGGGATTTTTCCGCGCTTACGGGTATCCCGATTGCCTTTAAGGATAACATAAATATCAAGGGCTATCCCACAACCTGTGCATCCAAGATTCTTTCGGGATATAAAGCCACTTACGATGCGACAATAGTTGAGATTTTGGTCAATCGTGAGGGGATGATTCCATTGGGAAAGACTAATCTTGATGAGTTTGCGATGGGTTCATCCACCGAGACTTCATTTTACGGAGTAACCCGTAACCCTTATGACCGCGACAGGATACCGGGCGGTTCATCGGGAGGTTCCGCGGCGGCGGTTGCCGGCAAGCTTGCGCCGGTTGCTCTCGGTAGCGACACGGGAGGCTCTATCCGTCAGCCCGCATCGCTTTGCGGAGTGGTAGGAGTAAAACCTACTTACGGGGCTATTTCCCGTTACGGCGTTGTCGCTTTTGCCTCCTCGCTTGACCAGATTGGACCTTTGGCAAGGAACGTGGAAGATGCCTCACTTTTGCTTGAATTCCTTATTGAACACGAAAGCAGGGATGCCACCTCGCTTGACCTCGGTAAAAAGAAGTTTAATCTTAACCCCGATGTTAAGGGCTTAAAAATCGGAGTTCCGAAAGAATATTTTGTTGAGGGAATGGATAAAGAGGTTGAAACCAATATCCGCGTGCTTATAGATAAACTTGTATCGGAAGGTGCGGAGATTGTGGATATAAGTCTGCCGCATACCGAATACGCAGTGCCTACTTATTATATACTTTCAACGGCGGAGGCAAGTTCTAACCTTGAGAGGTTTGACGGTGTCAGATACGGTTACAGGGAGAAATCGGAAACCCTTTCCGAGATGTATATAAAAACCCGTTCCAACGGTTTCGGGGAAGAGGTTAAGCGTCGTATAATGCTTGGAACTTACGTGTTGTCGGCAGGGTATTATGATGCCTATTACCTGAAATCTTTAAAGGCAAGAACGCTTATAAAACGGGATTTGGATAGTGCGCTTAAAAAAGTGGATTTGATTTTAGCCCCGACCTCACCGACAGCGGCTTTTAAAATAGGCGAGAAAATTAACGACCCGATTGCTATGTATCTATCGGATATTTTTACGTTGTCGGTTAATTTAGCGGGGTTGCCGGGATTATCGGTGCCTTGCGGGTTTACCGAGGACGGGTTGCCTGTCGGAGCGCAGGTTATCGGTAATTTACTTGATGAAGAGAAAGTGTTGAGTTTGGCATTGGCTATCGAGAAATTATCTTCGTAGTCGGTGCGGAAGCATAGGAGGAAGTTAAGAATGTTGAGGAAGGCTTTGGTAGTATCGGCGATGCTTTTTGTATTTGCTTACGGTTACGCGGATTCCAATTTGGAACATGATTTTGCAATGATGAACGGTTATTTTATATCGGCGCTTCTTTATACCGATGCGGGGGAAAAGGATTCTGCGCTGTTGGCTATTGAGGCTCTGTGCGAGGAGTGGAAGGTTTTTGATAGAAAATATTCTTCGTATATGAATACGCGGGGATGGCGCGATATTTTTACTTTTATTCGCAACGAGTTATCCTCCGTAGGCGAGCGGGTTTCGAGAAACCCATTGGGTTTTAATCGCAATCTCAGGAGCGCTAATACGGCGTTTATGGAATTACAAAAAATGAGCGGATTTATTTTTGTTACGGGAGAACTTTTCAGACTTGAGAGGTCGGTTAACGATTTGGATATATTTGCAAAAGCTAAAAGCGGAAGGAGGGTTGTCGAGGCGGATTTTTCACATTTTGCAAGGGTGCTTTCGGAGATTAATACCGTTTGGGCTTCCGTTTTGGACAATTTAGATAAATCTCAGGTTTCGATAGTTTCCGATTCCCAAATGGCTATATTTAAAACCCAAATTGAAGGTTTTAAGGAATCCCTCATTAATTTAGAGGATGCTATCAATGCACGAGACAGGGAAATTATACTTGACAAGGCTTTAGCCGTGCGCCCCGCTTATATTGAAATGCTCAGGGTTTTTAATTCCATTTGAGGTAAATTTGTCGGGGTTTAATATGTAATTTAGAAAGGGAGAGCGGTATGAAAAAACTTAATTTACTAATTATTTTGGCGGTTTTTGCAGGGATGATTTCCTGCGGAGGTGAGGAAAAAAAAGATTTCAGGGATTCGGTTGTTGCTTTAAATGATAGTCATATTGAGGTTTTCATAGAGTTATTGCCTGAGGTTTTGAGCTTTTCACGGGAATACCGGGGTAGTTTATCTCCTAAGGATTTGGATTCCCCCGACTTTAATCAAAAATTTTATAAAGCGCTTTCCGAGAATAAAAATATCAAGGAAATTGTCGTTGAATATGGATTTAAAGATACTGAGGAGTTTTTAAAGGTTTACGATAACGTCGCCTATGCTTATGCGCGATTAAAAGGTGATTTTCGTAACTATGATGTTCAGATTGCGATTTTAGAAGAGGATATCAGGAACGAGAAAAACGATTTAAAATTGAAAATATCCCGCCCGAATCTGCACGCTGAAGAAAAGGAAACTCTTAAAAGTTTGCTTGAGATTGTGGCGTATAAAGAGATTGTGCTTGAAAATATAAAGTTAGTCCGTTTGTATCAGGACAGAATTGCGGAATTAGAGGCTTCTTTTGCTTATTAAGATAAAATTCAGGGATTTTCTAAATTCTTTTTTCAAACCTGCCGTTATCAGTTTGATTTTTGCGGTGTGTGCGATAATTGCAGGATTATTGCTTCCTGACGAAGCGAAAGGGTATATTAATGCGATGTTGGTGGAATATTTAGGTGGAGTTACTTTTTCGGTTTGGGGTGTTTTCCTTAATAATATAAGCGTTGCCGCTATATTATTCTTCGGCGGGTTTTTGTTGGCTATACCAACGGTCGGACTGGGACTTTTAAATTTTTTGATTCTGGGCGCTATGTTTCTACGGATAGCCGGGGAATTCGGTTTTTTGTTTTTTGTTGCCGCCGTTTTGCCTCACGGGATTTTTGAACTGCCGGCTATTTGGCTTTCGATGAGTTTGGGGGTTATGCTTGGGGCAAGGGTTTTGGGTATCCGTTATATCGGCGGAGACCATTCCTTGCTTGAAACTTTTAAAAGTTGTGTCTTGTTCTTTTTGGTTATTATTGTTCCGTTATTTTTTATCGCAGCTGTTGTTGAGGTGTATTTAACGCCTTATTTTATAGGAATGACGGGTTTCGCAATATAAAAAAGAGAGAAGGAGAAAGCTATGAAAAAGTATTTGCAGGTTATTACCACCGTAAAATCAAAGTCTGATGCAGAGAAAATTGCCGATATTTTAGTTGAGAAAAAACTGTCGGTGTGCGTTCAGATTTCAGGTCCTATCACGAGCGTTTACCGATGGCAAGGCAAGGTCGAAAAGGATACCGAATGGCGATGCGTGATTAAGACCTCTGAGGAACTTTATTCCGTTGTCGAAAGAACTGTTAAGGAAATTCACGGTTATGAAACCCCGGAAATAGTCGCTTTACCGATAGAACATGTTAGCGAAAAATACCTGAAATGGATGGAAGAAGGATTAATGTAAACTACTTGGAAACGGGGTAACCCGCCCGTTTCCATCCGTCAATACCGCCCTGCATATCAAAAACCCTTTTAAAACCGAGTTCTTTCATTAATGACAGGGCTTGACCGCTTCGTCCTCCGCTTCTGCAATAGATAAGATAGGTTTTATCTTTATTGAGTTTATCAAGATTTTCCCGGAAACCGGAGCTGTGGTAATTGTGAAATACGGCCGATTTGATAAACCCTTCGGAAATTTCCCCCTCCGTTCGCATATCGAGAATTACAAAATCCGCGTTGCCTTTATTTTGGTCTATAATCTTTTTTCCCTCATATACGGATACCGACCTGTGAAAACTTTCTTCCCCTTTGATTTTTGCAATATCCTGTTTATGATTACAGGCTGAAAGCATAACCAAGCCGAAAAGACAATATATCATCTTAAAATTCAAAAAATTTCTCCTTTAAATTTAGTCTGATATTCCCGCCGTAATTTCGACGATAGAGACCCTTCCCCCTTGACTGTCGGGCGCATAGGCTTCCGCATTAGGGTCGGGTATCAGTTCTTCATTATTGATAAGGTATCTGTATTGATAGATGCCGTAGTCAAGTTCCAGAGCGATTCTCCAAGCGCCGTCCTTGTATTCCATATCAATAGGCTTCATATCCGCCGAAACAAAATCACCGACAATCTGCACGTTTTCAATATCGCTTCTATTGGGTGTAAAAACAAACAATACTCTTTTATCGCTTTTATACACCCCGCCGGTTGCATCGCTAATTCCGCTTTTTACGGCGGCGCCCTTATTTCCGCATCCGATAAAAATTACCGACAAAATAACAAACATTAAGCCAATCCGTATTCTCATATAAATCCTCCCATTTCAATCCGTAGATTATTATAAATATATATATATAAATAGTCAACCTAAAAAACATACAAAAATACTAATACTCCTTATTTTTTTACCGATAAGATAAAAGAGAAAACCCGTAATAAAGAGAGGTAAAAATGATTTTCGGAACGGATAATGTTTACGGTAAAAAAATGAATATCGTTGAGATGGGAATAGACGCTTCAATAAAGAGAGGAAGGGTTATTGCGGATAATATAGCCAATGCCGACACCCCGTTTTTTAAACGGAGCGAGGTTTCTTTTGAGGCGCAGATGAGACGTGCGTTGAATTCCGAAAAGAAACCTAAATACCCCGCAGTTATGACAAACGAACGTCATATCCCGTTTGAAAGCGTTATCGATTACAGGACGGTAAAACCTCAAATATCGGTAGAGTATGACAGTATTTATCGCAATGATAAGAATAACGTGGATATAGACAAGGAGGCGGTGGATGCATCCAAAAATGCGCTTCATTACAATGCGTTGATGGAAATTTACTCAAGAAACATAAGAATTCTTGATATAGCGATGAGAGCAACTTAAAAGTAAAGACGGAGGAAACTAATGGGACTTTTCAGCACCTTTAATATCAGCGGAAGCGGATTGACCGCACAAAGGCTTAGAATGGACGTTATCGCCAATAATATAGCTAATGCAAATTCCACAAGGACAACCGAGGGAGGACCTTATCAGCGTTCAAGAGCGGTTTTTGCGCCTGTGGACAATAGTCTGACTTTTAAGTCGCATCTGCTTCCCGATTCTCTCAAGAAACGTGTCGGTGAAGGTGTTAGAGTGGTCGGTATCGAAAAAGATGAAAACCCTCCGCGTATGGTTTATGACCCGTCCCATCCCGATGCGTTGGTGCATGGTAAGTGGAAAGGGTATGTGATGTTCCCGAATGTGAATATAGTAGAGGAGATGGTTGACAATATTTCCGCCCGAAGAAGCTATGAGGCGAATGTAACGATGATAAATTCGGCGCGACAGATGTTTGAAAAGGCTCTTGCGCTTGGAAAATAAAAAATATTTTCAATAAAAACGAAAAAAAACTTGCAAAATTAAAATAGCAAGTTACAATAATTAGTAGTTTGAAAAATACTACGTTTTGAGGGGATGAAAATGAAAATTTTAGACACTGCAAATGTTATCGGAGACAGGGTTAATATCAAAACCACCGGTCCAAAGCATATCAACGGGAAATATCCCCGCGAGCTTAGCGATAATGTCGCCGAGCCTTTTGCCAAAATGATGATAAGCGCTGTTAATAAAGTCAATAATCTTGAGTTTGAAGCCAACGAGATGGAGCAGAAACTTGCAATTTCGCCGGACGAGGTAAATATTCACGAAGTTATGATAGCATCCGAGAAAGCGAGATTATCGGTTTCTTTCTTTAAAACTATCGTGGATAAGGCGATTAAGGCTTATCAGGATATAATGATGATACGGTAATATGACCGTTTAGGTAAATGCCTATTTTCGGGAGGGGAATTTGAAAAGAAGGGCAGTTTTACATTTTTCGGATTGCATAATATCTTTGCAAGCCGATTTTGTGCTATGCGAATCCGCTTTTCGTTTTTATTCAAATCTTCTTTTTAATTCCTTTCCGTTTTTATAAGGGCTTTAAGATTGAAGAGGAGGGGAGGAAAACCCGGAGTTTGCTTTATTAGTTTAGCTCGGGCTTTCCGTTTATTATCTTCATTTTTTACGCCCGCAATTTTGTAAAACGGAGGAGTATATGCCTAATTTTGCAGAAATCCTGAAAAAATTACAGGAATTCTTTAAGAAACTGAACAACACTCAAAAAATGATTGGGGTCGGTATTTTAGCGATAGTTATTATTGCTATTATTTTACTCGGAACATTTTCCACCCAGACGACTTATTCTATGCTTTATCAGTCCCCGTTATCTCCTGAAGATTTTGTTGCAGTTACTCAAAAGCTCAACGACCTTAATATTCGTTTTGAGACCAAGGACGACAAGTATATTCTTGTTCAGGACGAGGCGGCTGCAAGACAGGTTAGGATGCAACTCGGATGGGAGGGGATTATTCCCGACGGCGTTAAAGGATGGGAGCTTTTCGATGTGCAGAGGTTTACTATTACCGATTTTGAGCGCAAGGTGAATGTCCAGCGCGCGGTTATCGGCGAAATGACCCGACATATCAAATCGCTTGATGATATAGAGGATGTTTCAATACAGGTTTCTTTCCCTCAAAAGCAGTCTATTTATTCCGATTTTGAAACCCCGATTACCGCATCGGTTATTATCACCCCTGTTTCCAGAACCGATATTGCCGAAAACAGGCGTAAAATCAAGGGGCTTGTCGATTTGGTCGCTTACGGTATTCCCGATTTGAAACCTGAAAACGTTGTTGTTGTTGACGACAGGGGTAATGTGTTGTCCGACCTGCTTATCCCCGATGATATGTCCGACCGAATGAAGGTCGCGCGGGAGCAGATGAGAATACACGCTCAGCAACGCGCCCGTATTATTTCGGATATTAAAGAGGCGTTAAAGCGGTCTATTTCACCGGAAAGACTTCTCGTGAGCGCGGAAATTGAATTTGACTGGACTAAGAAAACCGTTAGGGCAGACAGGATTTTGCCTACCGTTATTAAAGAAAACAACCCGCTTACTCCTTATGATGACAGCGAACGTGTCGTCAAAGTTGAGGTTAGTGAAAAAACCGTTAGAGAGGATTTTAAAGGACCCGCTTATATCCCCGAAGGAGCTCCCGGTGTTGACCATAACGTTCCAGCGGGAATAAAAGATAAAATCGACAGGTTTACTCATTACGAAAGAAATGAAGATATTAAAAACTACGAGATGAGTAAAGAATATGTGGATAAAGAAAAAGCGCCTTATGAAATTAAGCGTATCTCGGTTGCCGTAGCTATTGACGGAATTTGGAGAATACTTCGTTCCGATACCGGCGACCCTATTATTACCAACGGCGGACGTATTGCGCGGGAGTATCTCCCCGTTCCCGAAGAAGACTTGCGTAATTACGAGAGATGGGTTCGCGCGGCTGTGGGTTTCCAGCCTCAAAGAGGAGATGCGGTGGTTGTTACCACTGTTCCGTTTGACCATACGAGTGAGTTTGAGGCAGAGGATGAAAAAATTCGCAGAAAGATACAGCTTAGACGCACTCTTATTGCATCCATTATCGTTTTGTTCTTCCTGTTTATCGGAACTTTGATTTACCGCGCGTTTGCCCGCGAGATGGAAAGACGCAGACGGCTTCGCGAGGAAGAACTCGCCCGTCAGCAACAAGCTATGCGTGAAGCGGCGCTTAGAGCGGCTGAGGAAGAGGCTGCCACTGTTGAACTATCTATTGAGGAAAAGGCGAGAATGGAGCTTTTGGAGAATGCAATCAATGTTTCCCGTGAGCGTCCCGATGAGGTGTCAAGGCTTATCAGAACTTGGTTAGCAGAAGAGTAAGGAGGTAAACAATGGCAACTAAAAAAGCAACGGCAGTAGAACATAAATCCCCGCCCCAAACTACTACATCACGTAAGGGTAAAAAAAGAACGCTTACTGGCAGGGAAAAAGCGGCGATATTTCTTGTTTCGGTAGGTCCTGAGGTTTCGGCTGATATATTCAAGCATCTTAAAGAGGATGAAGTTGAGGAATTGACCTTTGAAATTGCGCGTATAGATAAAATTGACCCGGAAGAAAGGGATACGGTGCTTATGGAGTTTCAGGAATTGATGATGGCGCAGGACTTTATTGTTACCGGCGGTGTGGATTATGCCCGTGAGGTTCTTGAACGCGCACTTGGAACTCAAAAGGCGGTGGATATTATTAACCGTCTTACTTCTTCGTTACAAACCAAGCCCTTTGATTTCATAAGAAGAACCGACCCGACGCATTTGATAAACTTCATACAAAATGAACACCCACAGACTATCGCGCTTATTTTGTCGTATCTTGACCCGCAGAAGTCGGCGCAAATTTTATCCTCGCTCCCACACGAAATACAGGCGGATGTCGCAAAAAGAATTGCTATTATGGACAGAACCTCGCCTGAAATCCTGCGCGAGGTCGAGAGAGTTCTTGAACGTAAGCTTTCCACGCTTGCAAGTGAGGATTATACCCAAGCCGGCGGTATTGATGCAGTGGTCGCTATACTTAACAATGCCGACCGTTCTACCGAAAGAAATATTATAGAAGCGTTGGAAGAAGACGACCCGGATTTGGCGGAAGAAATCAAAAAGAAGATGTTTGTATTTGAGGACGTTATTACTTTGGACGACCGTTCTATCCAAAGGGTTATGCGCCACGTTGACACCTCCGACTTGGCTAAGGCGCTTAAGGCGGTTGACCCTGAAGTTCAGGATAAGATTTTCCGTAATATGTCTAAACGTGCAGCTTCTATGCTTAAAGAAGATATGGAATATATGGGTCCTATCCGTCTTAAAGATGTTGAAGAAGCGCAACAGAAAATCGTTAATATTATCAGGAAGCTTGAAGAGCAGGGCGAGATTGTTCTTTCTCGAGGCGCGGAGGATGAAATTATCGTTTAAAACATAGAGGTTGATTATGAATGATGTTAATCGACAGCAATTTGACCAGCATGCCAAGATATTGCGAGACGGACAGTATCGTATTGAAAACCAGAAATTTATAGTCCATGCTCCTAAAATCTTTAAAAAGTCTAAGGAGCAGGAGGTAGATGAGTCCACTCAGCGTATTGAGGATTTAAGGATTGAAATATTAAATCTCGAAAAGGAATTGGCTGAAAAAATCGACCAGGCTGAAAAAGATGCCCAGGAGATTATAGACCGCGCCGAGTTGGAGGCTGAACGTATTGTAAAACTTGCAGAAACAAGCGCTTTCGACAGAGTCCAGAAATCTCTTGACGATAAAGATGTGTTGCTTACCGAAAAGCATGGTGAAGCCGATGTGATTATACAACAGGCTCGTGAAGAAGCCTCCGCTATTATTAATCGGGCGAGGGTAGAAGCTCAGGATATTCGCGAAAAAGCTCATCAGGAGGGGTTTAACGCCGGCAAAGATGAGGGGTTTGAATTTGCCAAGGACGAGATTAAGCATATGGTAGCCCGTCTTCATTCGGTTATTGCCGCTACTATAGATGAGCGCGCGCGGATTATGGTTCATAGCGAAAATCAAATTGTTAAACTTATACTTACTATGGTTAAGAAAATTGCCAAGCAACTTACCGATGAGGAACAAAATCTTGTTGTCAATAATACCAAAGAAGCGCTTAAGCTCATTCGCGGCGCTATGCGGGTATATATCCACGTTAATCCCGATGATTATAATTATTCTCTTTCCCATAAAGAAGAACTTATCGGTATGATAGAGGGGATGCCTGAGGTTAAGTTTTTCCAGAATCCCAAGATTGATAAAGGCGGGGTTTATATTGAGACGGATATCGGTGATATTGACGCGACTATTGCAACTCAACTTGAAGAGATTGAATCAAAACTGAAGTATTATATGCCGATTAAGGTAAGTCCTAAAGAAGATATGGAGACCGAGAAGCCTCGCGATGAACTTGAAGAAATGAAAGAGGTTGACAGCAAGTCTATTGAAAGTAGTCAGGTTATTCCTGAGTTTGAGATTGATGAAAAAGAATTGTTACTTAAACGACGAAAAGAGCAACAGGAAAAACAGCTTATGGAACAGAAATTAGCGGAGGAAGAGGAAAAACGAAGACGCGAGGAGCAGGAGGCGGAGGATAACCGTCGCAAAGAAGGACGTATGAAAGCGGAAGAGGAGAGACGCAGGATTGAGCGTGAACGTTTGGAGGAGGAGCGTCGCAAAGCCGAGGAGTTGGATGCAGAGAAAATCAGGAAACGCCGCGAGGAATGGGAAGCCGAAGAGGAAAAACGAAGATTAGAACGCGAAGAAGCGGAAAAATCAGGCGCTCTTGATAATACCGCAGGGGTTGCCGGACCCGAAATAATTGAAGACGATGATGGTATTCCCGATTTTAACGGGGAAATCCCCGATATTAAATCGGATATAGACGAAACGGATTTTGATGAGGAAGAAGAAACGGACAAACAGGAAGACAGCGAAGCATAGGGGTTTTCGATGGAAGATATTTATGAAAAATACCAGAATGCGATAGAACGCACCGTTCCAATCAAGACTATCGGTAAGGTTAGCGACCTTGTCGGCATTTCCATAGAAGCTATCGGACCTTTTGCATCCGTAGGCGATGTTTGTATGGTTGATACGGACTCCGGCGATGCGGTAAAAGCCGAGGTTGTCGGGTTTAAGAATAAAAAAACCCTTATAATGCCTCTCGGTGAGGTGCGCGGTATTTCGCCCGGACTTCGTATTATTAATATGAGACGCAAACTGGAAGTTCCTGTCGGCGAAGAGCTTTTGGGGCGAACGCTCGGCGGGGACGGGTTGCCTATTGACGGGCTCGGCGATATAAAATCCACGCGGATGCGTGCGGTCGATTCTTCCCCACCGGATTCTTATCATAGAAAACGTATTACCGAACCGATAAGCACGGGTATCAGGGCATTAGACGGAGTATTGACTATCGGTAAGGGGCAAAGAATCGGTATTTTTTCCGGCAGCGGTGTCGGAAAATCAACTTTGCTCGGTATGGTAGCAAGAAATACCAACGCCGATGTCAACGTTATTGCGCTTATCGGAGAACGCGGACGCGAGGTCAGGGAATTTATTGAGCGGGACTTGGGCGAAGAGGGGTTAAAGCGCTCCGTTGTCGTGGTTGTTACATCCAATCAGCCCCCGCTTTTGCGTATTCGCGGGGCTTATGTGGCTACCGCTATTGCCGAATATTTCCGCGACCAAGGTTTGGACGTGATGTTTATGATGGATTCCGTTACCCGGTTTGCTATGGCGCAACGCGAGGTAGGGCTTGCCGTAGGTGAGCCTCCTACTACAAGGGGATATACCCCAAGCGTTTTCTCGGTTTTGCCCCGTCTGCTTGAAAGAACCGGTGCATCCGATACGGGAACTATTACCGCTTTTTATACCGTGCTTGTAGAGGGCGATGATATGAACGAACCTATCTCCGATGCGGTCAGGGGTATTCTCGACGGGCATATTGTTTTATCGCGTCGTCTTGCTGCAAAAAATCATTACCCCGCTATTGACGTGCTTGAAAGCGTAAGCCGTCTTATGATTGAGGTTGCCGATAAAGAGCATTTGGAGTTTGCAAACAGGCTCAACGAAACCCTTGCAAATTATCACGAGGCGGAGGATTTAATACAAATCGGGGCGTATGTTAAGGGAAGTTCCCCGAAAACCGATTACGCAATCGCCAAAATCGAGCAAATCAATGAATTTTTGCGTCAGGGCATTTTCGAGAAATCCACTTTTGAAGAAACAAGGCAAAAACTTATCTCGATTTTCAAAGAATCCCAGACTAAGAGAAGATTTTAAGCCACCAAACCCATTATCCTGTCAAGCACTCTATACTGTAACGCCTCGCTTATATGTTGAGTTTCGATATTTTCCTTGTTTTCAAGGTCGGCTATGGTGCGGGCGATTTTCAGTATCTTGTCATAAGTGCGGATTGACAGCATAAATTTTTCCATAGCAAGACGTAAAAGCCTTTCCGAGTTCGTATCAAGTTTGCAAAACTCCTCGATAAGTTTATGACTCATCTCGGAATTAGTGTAAAGCCCGTATTCTTTCAGGCGAGCCCGTTGTATTTTTCTTGCCTGTATAACCCGTTCTCTTATATCGCTTGAACTTTCGGTATTATGTTTGGACTTGAGTTTTTCGTAGTTTATTCGCGAGACCTGAATGTGCAGGTCGATACGGTCAAGCAGCGGACTTGACAGTTTATTCAAAATTGCTTCCATATCCTTGAAGCTCCATTGGTCAATATCCGTATTTTTTTTAGAGGGGTTGAGCGCGGCAACAAGCATAAATTTTGCGGGGAACATGACGCTACCCTCGGCGCGGGATATGGTAACGGTGCGCTCCTCCATAGGTTGACGTAAAACCTGAAGCACGTTACTTCTGAATTGCTGGAACTCATCCAAAAAAAGCACCCCGTTATGAGCGAGACTTATTTCGCCGGGGCGGGGGAATTTTCCCCCGCCGACGATTGAAACATCGGAAGCAGTGTGATGGGGGTTTCTAAAGGGGCGATTGCGAATTAAAGGGTTTTCGGGATTAGTTAGTCCTACTACGCTGTAAATCATAGTCGTTTCGAGTGCTTCTTCCATATCCATAGGGGGTAGAATAGTTGGTATCCGTTTTGCAAGCATAGTCTTTCCCGTGCCGGGAGGTCCTATCATCAAAAGGTTGTGATTTCCCGCTGCGCCGATTTCGATAGCGCGTTTTGCGGATTCCTGTCCCTTGATTTCGCTCATATCAAGATATTTTTCCACTCCTGAGGCGGTACAGGCGGTTTCCGTTTCGCAGAACAAAGGGGCTTCAATACAATTAGTGAGATACGAAACCGCTTCCTCAAGGTTTTTAAGAGGAACAATTCGGATATCTTTTATTATTGCCATTTCGCTTGCATTATCGTAAGGGCATAGGATACGTTTAAATCCAAGCTCCTTTGCTTTTATGGCGATGGATAAAGAACCGGGAATCCGTCTGAGTTGTCCGTCCAAAGCCAATTCGCCGACTAAAACGGTATCCGAAAGATTTCCGAAGTCATAAGCGTTGTTTAGTATTCCGAGAGCTATGGGAAGGTCGAAAAGCGTGCCTACTTTCTTGATTCCCGCCGGTGCGAGATTTACTACTATCTGTTTGCCGGGGAAATGGAAGCCCGAATTCATTATTGCTGCTTCTATTCGTTTTACCGATTCCTTTACGGCAAGCCCCGCTAAACCCACTATTTCAAACCCTTTGACCTTCGGTTGCAAATCGACCTCTATTTCCACAAGGATAGTTTCTATTCCGATAATCGAACCGGAGTATAGCCTGCTAATCATACAAAACCTCCCGATGTTTTAATAGTCTTAATCAAACGGCTTATGTCAAATGTAGTCATTTTAAGGTATAGATTATGTTATAAAAAAATGATTTTTCCGAATGGTTTGGGTTTTCAAGGTGAGTTTCTTTTAAATATTAGTTCTTATCCGGCAACTTTGATATAATAATTGACTTTTTTGCGAATTTGATTATAATTAATATTAGCTAATAATGTATGGAGGCGTGTAATGAAGTATGAAGTTTCTGATTATAAGGATAAAGCTCTTTTAGTGATAAAAGAGAATTTAGTAACCGACCCTGCGGCAAAGGAATTCAAGGAAGTTCTTACTTCGTTGATTGACAATGACCGCAAAGAAATTGTAATCGATTTTTCCAACGTTGCCTTTATCGGAAGCAGCGGTATCGGTAAATTGTTACTTGCTTATAAAAGATTGGATGACCTTGGGGGAAAGATTTATATTATAGGTTTGAATAAAGACATCAAGGAACTCTTTATTACTTTCAGGCTTAAGGAGTTTTTTCCTATATACGATAAACTTGAGGATATTGCTTAGTCAAAAAATCCGATTTGCTTTTATTTAAAATTAAAGGATTTTGGTAATGCTATATGTTATAACCGCCGTTTTTTTTCTTTGCGCGGGGGTAGTGGTGTCCTTTATCTACTTCAAAGCTAATGAGGCAAAAAGGCGGGGCGTTGCCGAGTTTTTTTCCGAATCTCTCAAATTCCTTTCTTTTTCTAAAATTATTGAAAGTCCTATTATGGGTGTTGACAGTTTTGTCGAGGTTATAATTAAAAAACTCGTGAGCTATAATTATGCCCGGTCTATCAGACTTTTAAAACTTGAGGATGATTTTCTTTCGGATTTTTTTACTCAATCCCGTGTTGACGATGAATCCGTCATTGAGGCTTTTCGGAATTTATTAACATACAAGGATGATGTGGAATTTGTCGTTAATTCGGATAATCCTATTGCCTCGCTTGTCTGTAAAGTAAAAACCGATAAGGCTGATAATGCTAATTATATTTGCAAGGTTTTTCCGGTTAATCTTAAATTGATGAAATCGGTATATTTCCTTGTAATGTATGTTGATAAAAAAAAAGCCGGCCCTATATTTTCCGAAATATTTAGTCTTGTGCAAAATGAGCTTGTGGTCGTTATTTCATTAAAAGAGGCATACCTGAAACTTCGGGAAAAATACGAGATGGTCGATAATGTGTTTTATAAAGGACCTCTTGCTATGTGTATTACAAAGGCGGACGGGACTATTATAGATTACAATTCTAAGTTTGATTTCTTTTTTCATAAAAAATTTGATAGTATTCTCCAGATTTTTGATGAGTCGATATTTTCTTCTTTTATTAACGGCGAACCGATAGAAAAGGAATTTGAATTTGAACAGCATTTTTTTAAATTCAGAGGCTATCCGTTTTTTCGTAATGACGGGAGTGTAAAAGGGGCTGTTTTTATCGTGGTTGATGAGACTATCCAGTATTTGCTTTATAAAAAACTTGAAATATCGGAAAAACGCTATCGCAAGCTTATTAAAAAACTTCCTATCGGGCTTGCCATTCTTAACCGCGAAGGGACTATTTATTTTGTAAATGATAATTTCCTTTTCTCACTTGGGTTTATTGAATTTAATGAGATTCAGGGGCGCAAGATACAGGATTTTTTTAGTATTGAGGATGATGCTTTATATCAGATTATTCTTGAAATAGAAAATAAAGACTCCTTAGTTTTTAAATTCAATTCCAAACTTGAGTTCGGCGACAAGGTTTTTTCCGTGAATCTGCGTAAGATTTATCTTGGCGATGAGGATTTGGTTGAAGCGGTATTTCAGGATATTTCACTTGAAAGTCAGCTTTATTCCCAGCTTGATGAAAAAAACAACCTTATTCAAGAGGAGCTTAATACCGCAAGAGTTGTTCAGGAGCATATACTTGCAATTCCGACAATCTACACCGCCGGTGTGCGATTTAAGACTTTTTATAAACCTTCATACAAGCTTGGCGGTGATTTTTTCGATATTATTCCTATTGATGAGGTTCATCTCGGGGTAATTATTGCCGACGTTTCAGGACATGGCGTTTCCGCCGCGCTTATCACCTCCACACTGAAAATCCTTATCGAATTTGCCCCCAAAGACCCTCACAAGCTCCACGAAATTATTTCTTACCTGAATACCGGGCTTTTAAAGATTATTCCCGAAGACCATTTTATCACTCTTTTTTACGGAATTATCAATACGAGCCAGTATAAGATGCAATATATAAACTGCGGACATCCTTTCCCGATGATTTATGATGAAGCAACTGAGGTGGTTACTCTTTTGAAAGGGGTCGGGTTTCCTTTGGGCAGTTTCAAACATCTTCCTTTTGAGGATTATATCGAATACGTTTCTATTCCCGAAAACTGTAAACTTCTTTTTTATACGGACGGGCTTTTAGGCTTTATGAAAAACGACAGGGTTTTTAATTTCAAAGACCTCCAAAAAATTTATGAGGATTGTGCTTCTATGCGCAGTTCTGAAATATTGGATAATATCTATATCCGGGTTCTTAAAAACTCCACCAAGTTTTCTGAGGACGATGTCAGTATGCTTCTCCTTATGATAAACAAAAATTTAGGCTATAAAAAATTCCTTTCTATTCCAAGCAATGTGATGGAAATAGACTTTGCTATCGTTAAGATAATCGACCAGATAGGGCTGAAACTTCGTCTCGGCGAGGAGGACAGATGGAAACTTTATACGGCTATTTATGAGGCGATGATAAACGCGGTTGAGCACGGCAACAAATTTAATGTCCAGAAGCGCGTTACCGTGATTTACAGGATTACGGGGGATTGGGTTGTAATTAAAATTCGTGACGAGGGTTTTGGGTTTAAACCCAAGAATATTCCCGACCCTCTTTCCGACGAGAATATCCTTAAACCATCGGGCAGAGGCGTTTTTATGATACGCAAATTAATGGATAAGATAAAATTTAACCATAGAGGAAATGAAATTACTATGTTTTTGCAAATCAAGGGTGAATAGGTGAGCGATAAATATTTCCATATTCCGATTTTAAAAGAGCAAATCATAGAACTTCTAAATCTTAAAAAGAAAAGTATCATAGTCGATGCTACCTGCGGTGAGGGAGGGCATAGCGAGGCTATAGCCGGATTAATTCCTCGGGGTCGCTTGATTTGTATAGACCGCAATGCCGATATATTAAGTGTGGCGCGGGAACGTCTCAAGCCTTTCACGAACGTCGATTTTTTTAACCTCAGGTTTGACCGTCTAAGTGATATTCTTGATTCGCTTAAAATTGATAAGGTGGACGGGATATTGGCGGATTTGGGTATTTCTATGTTCCATTTTAAGACGGATGGGATGGGGTTTAGTTATACGGATGACGGTTCTTTGGATATGAGGCTTGATGAGGACGGGATTAGCGCACAAAAAGTAATAAATACTTTTAAAGAATCGGAAATTGCCGATATAATATATAGATATGGTGAGGAACACGAGTCCCGCAGTATTGCGAGGGCTATTATTAAATCCAGACCGTTAGGCGATGCGAAAAGTCTTGCAGAGGTTGTCTTGCGCGCTAAAAAAAAGAAATTTTCGCGCGGTATCCATCCCGCTACTAAGACTTTTCAGGCTTTGAGGATATATGTCAATGATGAATTGGCGACGCTTGAGGGGTTTATTCCCGTTGCCGTAGAAAGACTTAATCCCAAAGGTCGGCTTATTATTATGAGTTTTCATTCGCTTGAAGACAGGATTGTTAAGTTCGCTTTCAGGGATTTGAAGTCGAAGGGTATAGGTGAAATATTAACAAAAAAGCCTCTTGTTGCCGGAGAAGAGGAAGTCGTTTTTAATCCTGCATCAAGAAGCGCAAAACTTCGCTGTTTTGAAAAATCTTAAAGCAAGGAAGCTTTATGAAAAGTATCAAAATTATGTTTTTGATTTTAGCCTCTATTGTTTTTGCTTTTATTATTACCCAACAGAGGTTGGAATCCAAGTCTTATGATAATAGCATAAGAAGTTTAGAAAGGGAAATTGAATTAATCAATTCAAAGAAACGCGAGACTCATATCGCAATAGAGAGGGAATTGCAGCGCATTGCTGTGTTAAACAGCGAAAACTACGGTGTTCCTATTTCTCTAAATGATATAATTCGCGTCGAAATTGCCCCTCTTACCGATAGCGATTATTTTGGGGAGAGTGCGGAATTTAATTCTCATCTGAATAGTTTGGTTTATCGAATTACCCAAACATTTTCTGAAATAAGAAATTATAGTTCCCGCCAAAATCTTGATTTTCCCCGCTTTTAGAGTTATATTGTTATAAAAGGCTTTTTCGGGGTTTGGGATATGAAGATTATTTTTATTTTTGCTTCTTTTCTTTTGTGCATTAACTCTATTTACGGGTATGTCTTTATCAATTCTCATCCTATGAATGCGGATGTTTATCTTAACGGGGAACTTGTCGGAAAAACGCCGTTTTTAATCAGGGAAAAGCTTTCCGGTAATCAAAGAGTTCGCTTGGAAAAGACGGGGCATTTTGACCACAACCTCACGCTTAACGTTACAAGCGATGTTACTAATGTGTTCGCGTTTCTCGCTCCTTTTGTTTTTTCCGTCTATTTTCCCGACCAGCAAACCGTTACTATACAAAACAGAACCTTTGACAATGAGAGAATTCGCAATATTCCCGAAGGGTTTTATTATTTTAAAACCGAGCCGGAAGGATTAACGATGAGGAGGCGCTATCCCAATGAGGCTTTTTTCTGGGTAAGTCTGGGATTAGGTATTGTCGGTATCGGGAGTGGAATTTATGCGACTATACAGGCGGACGCCCGCTACAAGAGCTTTCAAGAAAGTTCTACCTATCAAGATGCGGTGCAGGAGCTTCGATTAACGGCAATGTATGATGCTTTACAGGTGGCGGGTTACAGTATAGGCGGACTTGGTATTTTAGGTAGTTTATATTTCGGGATTGACCGGTCCTCTTATAATCGTAAAGCCCGCAATATTCAAGCCGAGTCGGAGGCTTTCAGGGAAGCGGATATTACGCTTTACGAAGAGGCTATGGATTTATACAGTCAGGGCAATGATTCCGCCGCTTTCGCCTCTTTTTCCTCTCTGATTGAACAATTTCCTCAGAGCCGTTTTGTCCCGATTTCCCTGCTTAGACGGTCTAGTATTTATTATTCTCAAGGCAAGTTGCGCGAGGCTATCAACGACCTTGAGCTTATCAGAAACAGTTACCCGCTTTTCGAGATTTATGAACGCGCGATTAAGCTGCTTGCCGATTATTATCGCGAAGCCGGCGAACTCGACAGGGCTATTGTAAACTATCGTGAAATTGCGGATATTGCAAATACTTATCCCAAATCTCAGGCAGAGTATCTTTTGATTAAGGTTTTGTTTTCTAAATACGAAATGAATAAAAGCGATGAATTGAAAATTGAGCTTTCCTCGCTTATTCAAAATTACGTTGCAAACGACTCCTATCCTCAAAATTTCAGAAATGAACTGAGAAACCTTAATCTGAATTGACTTACCGATATTATCAGTTTATAATATTATTAATCGGATATTAAAATATTAAACTTGGGGCATTATATGGATTTAATTGAAACCGCAAAAAAAGCCGAAAGAGCCGCGGCTTTTCTAAAGGCATTGGCTCATCCCGCGCGACTTTTGATTGTCAAGACGCTTATGGACGAAAATTGCAATGTCGGCAACCTCGAAAAAATCGCCGGCTTGTCTCAATCCGGGGTTTCTCAGCATCTTCGTATCTTGCGTCTTTCCGGTATTATCGAACCCGAAAGAATCGGTAAGGAAATTTGCTATAAGATAGTTGATGAACGCGCCGTTCGGATTATTGAGATTCTTTGCCCTGAGGAATAATATTCGTTTTTCCATAGGTTTCTTTTATAACGCAATTTAAAATTTTGAGGTAGGTTTATGCTTCCCACTGAATTTTGTGAAATCCCGGATAGCAATATTAAAAAGAGGCTTCTTTCTATTCTTATGCCGTTTCATAATGAAGAGGATGTAATTGTCGCAAACACCCATAAAGTAATTCACGATATGGGCGAATGCGGGTATAATTTTGAGATTATCCTTATTGACGACGGTTCAACCGATTATTCTTATTCCCGTTTAAAAGATGAGTTTATCGGTTTTGATAATATCAAGGTGGTCAGGAATTTTAGAAATTTCGGCAAGGGATGGGCGCTTAAGACGGGGTATGAGTTTTCAAGCGGTGATTATATCTTGTTTCTTGATTCCGACCTTGAGTTATCCCCATTGCATATTAATAATTTTTTCCGTATAATGTGTGAAACGGGAGCCGATGCGGTTATCGGCTCCAAGTTACATAAGGATTCGGTTGTCGATTACCCGGGAATGAGACGCATTTTTTCCGTAGGGTATTATTCTATTGTAAGGCTTCTTTTCGGCTTACCGATTCTTGATTCCCAGACGGGGATAAAGCTCTTTATACGTTTCGCCCTTGAAGCCTCGCTACCAAAGCTTATCGTTAAAAAATTCGCTTTTGATATTGAGTTGTTGTTGCTTTTATCCAAAAACGGTTTCAAGATAGTTCCCGCGCCGATTGAATTGAATTTCTCGCGTATTGCGCAGGGAAGGGTTAAACTGAAGACGGTTTTTAATATGTTTTTTGATACGCTTGCCGTATATTATCGCGAAAAAATTCTCAGGTTTTATGACCGTCCGCTCGGCGGGAATGTCCGTTATTTTTATTCACTTATTCTTTTTTCCAAAACGGGGGATGAGTTTGAGAAATTTGCTTTAGAGCGCTTTTTGAATATAAATTATCCCGATTACGATGTGTTTTTGCTTGGAAAAACCGATTTCGGCATTATAGACAAGCGTCTCCGCTTTATAAAGACCGGTGATGATAGTTTTTTATCACGGGCAAATTTACTATGCAAAACGGTTGATTTAAAAAGCGACTATGTTCTTTTTTCCACGCTTGAGGCTTACCCCGATGAGAGATTTTTGTTTCATACGGGACGGGTTCTTTCAATAGACGGGGTGAGCGCGGTGGGAGGTTTTGTTACGCTAAGAAGACCATATAGTAATTTTGAAAGATTGGCGTTTTATACTATTAGAAGCGTTTTTTTGAATGCGGGGCTTTCTTATCGTTATAAACCCGTTCGTTCCCGCGAGGTTGCCGAACTCCAGATTAACGGTATCTTTGCCAAAACCGGGATTATTCGCAAAATTGATTACGATGCCGATACTAATTTAAAATTTGAGTATATTATCGCCCGCACTATTCATAAAGAGCAGGGCAGGCTTATGTATTCCCCCGATTTGATGTTGTATTCAAGATTTCCGCAAAATTTTAAAGATTTTATGGCGCGGATTAAAAACGATGCAATATCCCGTTCATTGCAAAGGAGGTCTGCTTATTTTCACGGCGGAAGTGAATGGAGGTTTTTTACCGCCGTCCTGTTTTTGCTTTTTGTTGTTTGTTCTTTGATTTTTTCTATTGTATTCAATAATATCTTTATAGCCCTGCCCTTGATTGCCTATTATTCATTTTTGTTTTTATCTATGCTTTTTTTATACAGTGCGAAAGGTTTTGCCGTGTTTTCTTTGATTTTTTTAGCCCAGTTCGTTTATTCGTTTAATTTTATCATGGGGCTTTTTAAAAAGTAGAGTTTAAACTGGATTTTAGTTTGGATTTCATTTAAAATATATTATATGCAAATATGGAGATAATTATGGCGAGCGTTTTTAAAAAATCTTTGGGCGAACTTTTAATGGATAAAGGTATTGTCGATAAACGTATTCTTGATGAGGCTATGGCTATCCAGCTTAAAAGCGGAAAAAAACTCGGTAAAATTTTACTCGAAAAAGGCTATCTTGATGAGAATACTTTGTATTCTTTTCTTGAAGACCAGCTTGGTGTCCCGTTTAAAATTTCCATCGACTTCGATGTTAAACCTGAAATATTCAACCTAATCCCGCTTCGCTATTGTAAAAATAAAGCTATTGCTCCGGTGGGTATTACTTCCAAGTCAATAAAGGTTTTTATATCCGAACCGACAAATACCGCGATGATAAACGAGATTTCCTTTATGACCGGACGGGTTGTAGAAATTGATTATGCCACCGAAAGCGCTATAATAGAATATCTCAACAAGTTTAGTCCGTCAAGCGGGAAAACTTATACCCAATCCGCAGGGGCGGTCGATTTGGAAGATGAAATTAAGGACAAGGGTGAGGTTAGCGAGGATGATTCCCCTGTTGTCCGTTTTGTTGCCGAAACTATCAGGAACGGTATTGAGCGTAACGTTTCGGATATTCATTTTGAAGCCTATGATAAGCATTCGGTTTTGCGTTACCGTATAGACGGGGTGCTTCAAAAGATAGACGATATAGATAAGCGGATGTATCCCGCTATTATTTCGAGGATTAAAATACTTGCCGAGCTTGATATTTCCGAAAAACGCCTTCCGCAGGACGGAAGGATTATGATGAAATATGAGGACAGGAAAATCGATATCCGTGTTTCCATTATCCCGACCGCTTTCGGAGAAAATGCGGTTTTGAGAATTCTCGATAAGGGAAAGAAAGTTCTTACGCTTTCAGACCTTGGGCTTACAGAAGAATTAGTTAATACCATAGAAAAAGAATCAAAAAAGCCCTACGGTATGGTGCTTGTAACGGGGCCTACGGGTAGCGGAAAAACCACTACTCTTTATGCGGTTTTACAGTATGTTCTTTCTTTCGGCAATAACAAAATCCTTACCATAGAAGACCCTATTGAATATCAGATAGAGGGTATTTCTCAGGTGCAGGTTCACGATGATATAGGATTGACTTTTGCCGAGGGATTGAGGTCGTTTTTGCGCCATGACCCCGACGTTATAATGGTCGGCGAAATTCGCGACAGGGAAACCGCTGAAATCGCTGTTCGTTCTGCTATGACGGGGCATTTGGTTTTATCTACCGTTCATACAAACGACTCTGCATCAAGTATCACCCGCTTTATCGATATGGGAATCCCGGCTTATTTTTTAACCTCAACGATTAACGCAATAATAGCCCAACGCTTGGTCAGGAAAATTTGCCCTAAATGCAAGGAGGAAAAGGCGCTTAAAAAATCCGATATCGAGTCTTTAGGAATTGACGACTATTTTAAAGCGGGGGATAAGGTTTATTACGGCAAGGGATGTAAAGCCTGCGGAAAAACCGGATATTCCGGAAGAACTCCTATTTTTGAGTTGTTGCGGATGACCGATACTATCAAGCGCGCCGTTATAGAGGGTAAAACATCCTTCGAGATTAAAGAGATTGCCAAGCGAGACGGTATGCTTTTGCTTCGCGACTTCGGATTTTATATCGTTAAAAAAGGAATAACCACGCTTGATGAGATAGAAAAAGTTGTTGCTTTGGGAGATGAGTAATGCTTTATAGTTATGAGGCGTTTAGCAAATCAGGCGGAACTGTTTTCGGCTCTGTTGAGGCGGAAAAAAAGGATGATGTCGCAAGGATTTTATATTCTCAGGGGCTTATTGCAGGCAAGGTTACCCCGATAAAATCCGGTATAAAAGCTAAGGTAAAGATGGATGAGCTTATTATATTTACTCGTCTTCTTTCAACCGGGGTTAATGCAAGTATTCCTTTGACGCGCGCTCTTGAGATTACTATGTCGGAATTAAATCCTAAAAGCCCGTTGCGGTTTATTATTGTTTCTATTTTGCATGAGCTTAAAGCGGGTAAGGCTTTATCCGATGCTTTATCGCTTTACCGCAAGATTTTTTCCGAGCTTTATGTCAATATGGTGCGGGCGGGCGAGCGTTCGGGAAAACTCGGACAATCCCTTGAAGAGATTTTAAAATATCTCCAGAAGCGTTACGAAATGCGAAAAAAAATCTCCTCCGCTTTATTATACCCCGGAATTATTATGGGGTTTGCCGCTGTTATTCTTGTCTTTTTTATTACGGTTTTAATACCCAAGTTTCAGGAGAGTTATACGCAGTTCGGAAGCGAAATCCCCGGCTTTACTCTGGGACTTATCTCGGTTACTAACTGGATAAAATCCAACCTGCTTTATATTGCAGGCGGGATTGTTATTATTTGGTTTGTTATTAAGAAACTCATTAATACCCAGAAGGGCAGGATGGTTTACGAAAAATTTGTTTTCGGTATTCCCGTAGTGGGGGAGCTTTATCTTAAAGATATAGTATCAAGGTTTGCAAGGACGCTCTCCGTCTTGCTTGTCAACGGTATTGTTTTGGTGGATGCTCTTGAACTTGTGCGGGGAATTGTCGGAAACCGTATCTTTGAGTGGACTATTATCCGTTCCATCAAGGATTTAAGCGAGGGAAAATCTTTTACCGGCGCGCTTAAGGAAAATCAATATATTCCCAATATTATGTTGCAGATGTCCTCTATGGGCGAGGAGTCGGGTAAACTTCCGCAACTTATGTCGAATATCGCGGACTTTTATGAGCGCGAGGTTGATGTTTCTATCGAAAAGATTACATCGGTTATTACCCCCGTGATGATTATGTTTATCGGGATTATTATAGGTATTATTGTCGTGGGACTTTTTCTCCCGATTTTCAATATTTCGCAGATGTTGGGGTAACGGGTTTCTATGAAAAATGTCTTGATTTTTTTAAAGTTTGACATTCCCGCTTGGAATATAAACGAGTCTCAATTGCAAAGGCTTCGCGATGGGCTTGATGGTTTTGATATAATAAATTGTCTTAATGAGCAGGATTTTCTGAAAGATTTACCGTCTGCGGAGATAGCAATAGTCTGGAAATTTAAGAGGGAATGGTATCCTAAAGCTGAAAAACTGAAAATTATTTTTACCCCATCTGCGGGTCGCGAATGGATAGAAAAAAGCCCTTCCGATAGTATTAAATATATACACGGTTCTTTTCACGGACGGATTATGGCGGAAAGTCTAATGTCTATGGCGCTATATTTTAACAGGCGTATTGAAAGGTCTTTGATGCTCAAACGGGAGAGAAAATGGGACAGGAGGTTTCTTGATGATGCCGTAACCCTGACAAGTCAATGCGCGATGATTGTGGGGTATGGGAATATCGGCAGGGATTGCGCAAGACTTTTAAAGGCTTTCGGGTGCAGGGTTGTCGGTGTTAAACGGGATACCTCTATCGCAGATAAGTATGCCGACAGGATAATTTCGTTTGACGATATTGAAAGCGAACTCCCGCAGACAGACCATATAATCTTTGTTTTACCATCCGATACGCAGACGGATAATATATTTACGCGACGGCATTTTGATATGCTGAAACGGGGCGCTTTTTTATATAATATAGGCAGGGGGAATTGCTGTAAAGAAAGCGATATTTTATACGCGCTTAATAACGGGATACTCGGCGGGGCGGGTTTGGACGTTTTTGCGCAGGAGCCTTTGCCTGTGCATTCCCCTCTCTGGGATTTTCCCAATGTCATTATTACGCCTCACTCATCGGCAATAGCCCTTGAGTATTTGGATTTTTTTATTGATGAAATTTTAAATTATTTCGGGAGAAAAAAATGAGTATTTTTGAAGCAATTATGTTGATATGTTTTGGGAGCGCCTGGCCTGTTTCGATTTATAAATCGGTTAAGTCCGGCAGTAATGAAGGCAAGAGTTTGGCTTTCCTTTTTATTATATTTGCGGGATATTTGGCGGGTATAGTTCATAAATTAGTCAACGGCTATGATTGGGTTTTTTGGTTGTATGTGTTCAATCTCGTTATGGTTATAGTAGATATGATGTTTTTCCGGCGCAATTCCAAGAAGAGTGTAAAAGGTTTGGCTCAATAAAATTAGACTAATGATAAAGTTGAAAATTTTGAATTATCCCATTAGAATATACACTATTATTTACTTGATAAACGCGGAGGGAATCAATGGGTTTTTTGTCGGGAGTAAAAGATGTTTTTGTAAACGATATAGCTATTGATTTGGGAACGGCAAACACCCTGATTTATGTCAGGGGAAGAGGTATTGTTTTATCCGAGCCATCGGTTGTGGCTATGCAAACGGGAACGGGCAAGGTAATAGCGGTGGGGCGCGAGGCAAAAAATATGCTTGGGAAAACCCCCGGCGATATTATAGCAATCCGTCCGATGAGGGAAGGGGTTATCGCGGATTTTGAGGTTGTCGGCAAGATGATGAGATATTTTATTGCGAAAAGCCAAAACCGTCGCAAATTAGTCCATCCCCGTGTAGTTATCGGTGTTCCGTCCGGGGTTACCGAGGTGGAGCGTCGGGCTGTGCGTGAGGCGGCGGAGCAGGCGGGCGCCACAAAGATTTTTCTTATAGAGGAGTCCCGTGCGGCGGCGCTTGGCGCAGGTATTCCCGTTGAAGAGCCGGCAGGGCATATGGTTATAGATATAGGCGGCGGAACCACCGAGGTTTCCGTTTTATCTCTCGGCGGGATTGTTATTACCCGTTCAATACGCGTAGGCGGTGATAAATTTGATGAGGCTATTATGGGGCATTTGAAGAAATACCATAACCTTATCGTAGGCGAAAAAACCGCCGAAGAGCTTAAAATCAAAGTCGGTAGCGCCTATCCTTTAAAGAATGTCGAAACTATTGAAATAAAAGGGCGCGATGCTATCAGCGGACTTCCCCGCACTTTAAAAATCGACAGCGTGGAGGTCAGGGAGGCGCTTCAGGAAAGTGTCAATAAGGTTTTGGATGCCGTCCGAACTACGCTTGACCAAACCCCTCCCGAATTAGCATCCGATATAATCGACAGGGGTATCGTGATGACCGGCGGAGGCTCATTGCTTCGCGGTTTAACCAAGTTTATTTCCAAAAATACGGGTGTGCCGGTGTTTCTCGCTGAAAACCCTTTGACTTGCGTTGTGATGGGGTCGGGGAAATTCCTTGAGGAAATCAAAAAGTATGAACACCAGTATTTTGGTTAGAGTAGATGCGTAACCTAAGTTTTTATAAGAACAAACCCTTAATTACTTTGCTGATTTTACTTGTTTTGTCTGTGGCTCTTATGTTCCTGAATACTCGAATCAAGAGTTTTAATATCCGTTCGGTTTTTTTCTTTATTACATATCCGATTGAATACGGGATTTCCGCTGTCGGCGATTTTTTCCATAATACGGTTACGGGAATATCCAAACGGCGCGAGCTTGAGGCGGAGCTTGATATAGCGATGGAACGATTGCGCAGGTATCAGGAGCGCCTCCTTTTATATTCGCAGGTGATTAATGAAAACGAGCGGTTAAAGCGAATTCTTGATATTAAAGAATCTATTGATTATGAAACCCTTTATGCGCGTATAGTTTTTAGAGACCCGACTTTTTTAGGCGATTTTTTTATTATAGATAAGGGCAGAAGAGATGATATTACCGAAAATATGGCGGTTGTATCTCATAATGAGGATGGGGAACTGTATCTTGTTGGGAAGACTACGGAGGTTGGGTTTTCGGCTTCCAAGGTAAAACTTATCACCGCGCGAAATTTTTATCTCGGCGTTTCTCTTAAAAATACCGGATATGTAGGGTTGCTCAGCGGTTTAGGGTCATGGCATCAGAACTGTGAGGTGGATTATATTCCTATTGAAGCCAATACCTATATCGGCGAGTCGGTTATTACCTCCGGCGAGAGTGAAACTTTCCCTTACGGGATAAAGGTGGGCAGGGTGGTCGGTATAGGGAAAAGCGTAATGGAAGAGTTTTTCCAAAAACTATACATTAAACCCGAATATAGTTATTCTAAAACTAAAGACGTTTTTATAATAAGATGGGAGCCGAGCGCTGAAATCGGGTCTTTGTTAGAGGGCGCTTATGAACAGTAATTTAATAAAAGATATTGTTTACGGCTTGATTGTTGCCGTGTTTCTTGCTATACAATCTTCAAATCTAATAGCTATCGGAGGGGTTTTCCCCGATTTGATGATGATACTTATAGTTGCGCACAGCTTTTATTTCGGCGAGTTTAAGGGAGAAATTTTCGGGTTTTCGATGGGCGTTCTTGTGGATGCGATGTCGGGGACGCTTTTTGGGTTGAATGCGTTTGTCTATACTTTTCTGGCGTGGTTTACCACGATTTACAAAAGATATATATTGGTTTCCGATATAGTTGCTTTTGTGCTTTATATTTTTATTGCAACAATAATTAAATACATCTTTTATGTCTTTTTTCATTGGGCATTTTTGGGTATCGGTCTTTTGGATGGAGCGTTTTTCCTTCGTCTGGGAGGAGAAATCCTTTATAATCTTATAATTGCAGCATTACTTTTCTTTTTGACGCCGTTTCTATATAAGCGTGAAGACAAACCTTTTTAAATTTACTGCTTTTTTATTTTTTTTACTTGCATATATCTAAACGATGATATATAATAATATGCTGTGTTATTGTAGTTTAATTTGTTTTTACGATTTTTTATCGGAAAAATGTTGGGGTTTTTATGGAGAAAGCCAAAGACAGAATTTATATCCCTCAATTTCGTCATAACACGGATACATTCAAAAGTGAAGAAGTGTATCGCACAATGTTTGATACAATGATTAAAGGATTTGTTTATTTATCTCTATCGTTCAGGGAGGGTAAAGTTGTTAATTACCGCTATGAGGAAGTAAATGCGGCTTTTGAAGAGATAACCGGATTAAAGAGGGATAAAATTATCGGCAGGAAGGCTTTTGAACTTTTTCCCGATATTGAAAGGGTATGGATTGATAAAATAAATGAAACAATTTATATCGGTCAACCTGTTTATTATGAAGGATGTTTTTTGGATACCGATACCGGATATGAAGCCGTATTTTATATTCCCGAAGATGGTAAAGCGGCGATTATTTTTTCGGATATTTTTACTTATCCATTTATTATAAAAGAACCGGATGATTTGGTTTTTAACTGCGGGCAGCCGTTTATTTTTATTGATTCGGATAAAGATGTTGTTTCATTTAACAAGGCGGCTGACAGGGTTTTAAATTTTGATTCCAAACATAATCTCAAATGCGGTAACAAAATTGATATGATATATCCTTTTTCGCAAGCCGGTGGTTTTAATAGCGCTTTAAGAAAGGCTTTGGACGGGGCGATTGTTACTTTTGAACTTAAAATGCTTCGGTTTTCCGGCGAGCAATTATGGTTTGAATTACGCCTTATTTCTGCAGGGGATAATAAATCCGGCGCTAAAGGCGTTTATATGACTATGTTTGATATTACAAAGCGGAAACTTTATGAGGAGACTATTAAAGAAAAAGATTTGGAATTGCGGGGCCTTTTAAATTTCTTTCCTGTAATTGTTTGTGAAATTGATTTAGAGGGTAATATCCTTTTTATAAACAAGCTCGGGTTGAGCAGGTTTGAGTTTCAAAAAAGCATATCCATAGAGACCTTTAATATATTTGACTTGATTTGTGATACGGAATCTAATCATCTGAAAAATGATTTAACCCAAGTTTCCCAAATTAAATTGTCTAAGTGTATATTCTGGCTATAGTTAGGCGAATTTTTGCAGAATTTATGGGGACTACAAATGTGCTTTTCTATGGGGTATTGGATTTGAAGAGACAGA
>Ga0334898_1000824_pt1 | contig 42172 bp, 38 predicted proteins | sample GraSluR3_MG_10_FD_207228 | JGI IMG/M metagenome (GOLD analysis project Ga0334898, IMG submission 207228) | Sludge microbial communities from methane-producing bioreactor in Wageningen University, Netherlands - Granular Sludge_3_08-R3 | ecosystem: Engineered > Bioreactor > Anaerobic >... | reverse complement strand
TCGAAAGGCAAGGGATTCAACTCATACAACCACCAGGGAAAGAGACGATGCTCAGTTCAAGCAGGTTCCAAGGCTTGGCTTTTCGTTATTCAAAATTCCTGATAGTCATTACTGCCGAAAGTGGGATACCTTGAATTTTCCTGGGACTATGCATTGCATGTCGGTTTTAAGTGCTCTCAATAATACTGCATCTGTTTCACCTTCAACGTAATATTGGAATAGTTGTGGCATCGTCTAGTATACTCCTTACAGCCGGTCAATATCGTCTACATTCGGAGCAACCGAGAAGATGTCATTTTCAACTGCTCTACGTAAAGAATCCGTATTGCGTTTCAGATACTGGTCTGCATAAACACATGAGATTCTATTTTCATGTCCAAAAATCTCCTTTTTTAGAAATATGTACGAGTGAATCGGAAGTGACATGTCTAATATATCTGCATTATGCGTAGTAAAAAATAACTGCTCATTTGCGCCCAATTTTTCTATCATCTTGGAGAGAATTGCCTTCTCCATATCGCTGTGAATATAGGAAAACTTCTCATCACAGTAATAGAATCCATATAAGCTAGAAATAATTGAGGAGAGCATAACAGCGATATCTACACCAGAGCGGGTACCGCTTGAGAGTATTTCACTATTAAGTATTTCATTGTTCTTCATGATAAGGTCATGGTTATTTAGCCTAATAATATATGAGTTCTCGATATCTTGTGATTCACGAACCCCCTGTATAGATGGATCTAGAGCTCTTAGGACAGTCTCCAGTACGATTCGAAAACTTTTTTTCCCTACGGGAGTAAGATTTTTAAAGGAGTCTTTTGAAAATGGGTAGGGAAAGTACCAACCAAAGGTATCAATTAGATCGAGTGCTTCAATATACGTTGAATTTGGGGTGTTTATGGTTCTTAGTTTTGCTACGCAACGTTCATAGCTGTCTGTCTTTAAAATGGAAGTAGAACTTATCGTCAAGGAAATATCTTCTTCTCTATATCCAGTAGCAGTGGGTGGTGATATTTGGGCTACAATACGGTACATAGTCTTTATCGATGAATGAGTTATAAAATCCATTGAAAACGAAGATGGTTTAGAAGTATCATCGATGCAGTTGGCAATTGGGTCAATACTTTTTTTTGTGATAAAATTAAATATCGCTATGAGCGCATTTCCTAGCGTTGTCTTCCCTGTTGCATTTGCTCCCATTAACACAATCAACTTCTTGTATCGGAAGTTTGGTCTATCTTCCAGATATTCATCAGTAATAGTTGAGTTAGAGATTTTTTTTGGATACGTTAAAGACAGATGGAAGTTATTAAAAGAAAAGAAATTATCAAGTTTTATTTCTAATAGTATCATATAATCATAACTCCTATAAATTCGTAAAATACGAATTTATAATAACTCAAGAGTTTGTGATATACAAGAGTTAGTCATCCTTTTTAAGAATTAGCTACCTCTGCCAAGTGAAGAGAGGGGCCCCCGACCGCTTGCTAGCAGAGCTCAGATGCCCAGCCGGTTAGCTCCCTCTCTTCACTAACAAGTATGCTCATAATACTGTGGGGAGACAACCAGTCTTATATGAAGGTTATGATATAAATAATTACAATATATAATTATAAATAGATTAAGCAATGATGAGAAAACACATTTCTTCACAGAAGGAAGTATTTCCTTTCTGTGCAATCATGGTACTGATGGACAAACAATGCAAATCCTTCTGGAGTTTGGTGTATTCGATTGGTAAGGTAATGCAAGCTTTACCTGCACTCAATAAGGTGAGGAACGGGGTGAAGCAGTTGTTGATTGCCCTTGGAGCTTTCTCGTTCCTGCCTCAACAGGATACATGCGATTTTTCTCATTCATTTTGCTTTTTCCTGCAACCTTCAGTATCATACAGGCAGGAGGAACTTCTTTATGGATGATCTACTGGCGAGATATACAAGCTTGGCTCCTGAAGCAAGTGAAGCCCAGATTGAGAAGACTGCCCAGGACTTGGAACGGCGAAATTACATGCCACCCTTGATTCTGGATGTGGAAGATTTTTATCATCTGACGAAAGAGCGTATGCTGAGGGAGTATCATCGGGTTATGTCCCTTCCTTCAGAAAGTTCAGAGCTAAAGGCAGTGGTTGGGATTGGCGATCCTGAAGAAGTCAAAAAGAAACACCTGACCGTATTGCTTAATCAATATGAATTGCTGAGGGGACTGCGCTTAGGCGATGGAGATGCCTGGGCTACAGTCAACGAGCTGTACGAGGACGACTAAGCCTTGGATATACATCAATGCAGCATCTGTGCAAACGGAAGTGAACCTTGTTTGCAGCATGTGCCTCTATTTCAGAATCTTGAGAGCGACCAGATCCAGGAAGTGCAACGCTTGATTAGGCAGATTGAGGTTGCCCCTGGTGCTGTATTGTTTCGTGAAGGGGATAATGCAGACAGTCTCTATCTCATCAGGAAGGGATCACTTAAATTGGTCCGTTACGGGAGTGATGGATCAGAGTATATTCTCGACACGCTCTTTCCTGGGGATTTCTATGGAGGTGACCAGCTCTTCTTATCCAGTGTTGCCAGAGAGACCGGTGTAGCAACCGAACCCCTGGGTATCTGCATGATCAAGGCAAAGGAGCTTCAGCATTTGATCCTTCAAAAACCTGCGATTGCCTTGAAAACCATGACCTACTTGAATGCCAAGCTCGACCAGTACCGCCTGCAAGTTGAGATGCTTTCCACCTCTGACGTACAGAAACGTATCTGCATGTACCTGATTGAGCGATATCGAAAAACCGGGAGTACCTCATTGCATCTTACCCAGGATGACATTGGGAGTGCACTGCATCTCACCAAGGAGACCGTGAACAGAAAGCTCTCCTCTTTGAAAGAGGAAGGAATCCTTCGTGTGGAAGGGAAGGGGAAGCTCCTCATTCTTGATATGGCCAAATTGGAAGCAATCTCCTTTGAAAGTTGATTCCCCAACGGAGCGAGAGGAAAGGAACCATCATGATGGTTCTTCTCCCGAGCGAGTGCAGGGAAAGCAAGGTGAGATACCCCGTCCCTTGGGCGGAAAAGGAGGCAATGCCTCCTGGATTCAGGGCTTGCCCTGAGGTATTGATACCTTTCATTTGAATCATAGTTAGATACTTGATGCTCCTGTACACTATGCATGAAACAAAGAAATAAGGAGCACAAAATGCAAAACATCAAACTATCAGAGCTGGTAAAAAATCATCCAGAAGCCACTATCTTTCTGAACGAACACCATATCGACTATTGTTGTAGAGGAGATCACTTCCTGTATGAATCACTTGAGGAACAGGGGTATGAAATTGAGCCATTCCTTGAGGAATTGGAAGCGTTCACTACAGAACAGAAAGAGAAACACAGTGCGGTAATTGCAGACGATGTATACATGATGGGAGTGCATGACCTCATCACTCATCTCGAAGCAACCCACCATAAGGATGAGAGAGCCTTGCTCTCTTCCATCGATGGGAACCTGCTTGCCTTGCTTTCCGCTCACTATGCACGCCATAAGGATGAACTGCGGGAAGTCTATACCCTCTTCAGTACCCTTCGCTCAGAACTTATGCTACACTTTGCGCAAGAGGAAGTGGAAGTGTTCCCCCTGATGCAGAGAGAAGCAACAAAAAAAGCTTATGAAAAGGTTGTCTCGCTGGAATCAGATCATGAGGCAGCCGGTGATTTGATCAAGCGCTTGATCAAGGCAACTCATGACTTTACAGCACCTGTTGATGGTTGTGCTACCTATAGAGCTACCTATGCTCTATTAAAGCAGCTGGTAGAGGATATATTCTTGCACATCTACAAAGAGAACAGCATCCTGTTTCCAATGTATGCAGAAGGAGTGAATGCATGAAGCGACTGGTGAAGAACAATGTTTCGTGGATTGGTAAAATTGATTGGGAATTGAAGAAGTTTCATGGTGATGATTATTCAGTCAATCATGGATCTAGCCAGAACGCATACCTCATTGAAGAGGGAAAGACAGTTCTCATCGATACTATCTGGAAACCTTATGACAAACAGTTTAGGGAGAATCTTGAGAAGGAGATCAACCTGGATAAGCTTGACTTCATCGTTGTCAATCATGGAGAGGTTGATCATAGTGGTGCGCTTCCGTATCTCATGGAAAAAGTACCCAACCTGCCGATTTACTGCACTGCTAATGCAATCAAATCCCTTGTAGGGCAGTACCACCACCCTGAGTGGAATTTTAAGGTCGTAAAGACAGGTGACAGTGTAGACATCGGGAACGGCAAGCAGTTGGTATTCGTGGAGATGAGGATGCTGCATTGGCCGGACAGTATGGCAACCTATTTGACTGGTGATAACATTCTCTTCTCAAATGACGCATTTGGGCAGCATTATGCAGTGGAGGAACTCTTCAATGACAAGGCCGACCAGTGTCTGCTTTGGAATGAGGCGATGAAGTATTACGCAAATATTCTCAATCCATTCTCTCCACTGGTGGCTCGAAAGATTGAAGAAATTGTGGCACTGAACCTTCCTATCGACATTATAGCACCAAGCCATGGCGCCATCTGGCGCGATGACCCGCTCCAGATTGTGAACGCATATGCTGCCTGGGCTGACTCCTATCAGGAGAATCAGATCACCATCGTCTATGACACCATGTGGGACGGAACGAAACAGCTTGCGCATGCCCTGGCAGGAGAGATTCATGCTCTCGATGGCGATACGGTGGTAAAGGTGTTCAGCATCAGCCAGACAAACAAGAATGACATCATGACTGAGGTGTTTAAATCAAGGCTGTTTTTAACAAATAGTGACTTCATGCTGTTTGGCCTGCTTCCCATCTCAATTCAGGTGGGCTGAATAGTTTTTCGTGCTTGAGCCTTTCGATTGTCACAAAGCTGTTGCCCTTGATTCCTCTCAACCTTGATTTCACTAGCAGAAGAGCCTCGGTTGGATCCATCCTGCCAACCTGGAACTTGATGTTGAAGAGAGCTGCATACCTGTTGATGTACTTGGAGGCAACCCCACTCATCTCGTTGTACCATCGCTCAATCAGGGAATGAAAGCTGTTGACGTTGTTGAGATGATTGACCCTGTCGTAGTCCTTGTAGCTCGAGACCACTTTACTGTCGCTTTCAAGAGCTGCAATCAGCTTGTTGTAAGACGGGCAGTCATCGGTCCATATATAGGTTTTCTCCTCAATGTGCGGGTGCAGGTTCATGATCTCCTCCGATGTAGGCCTGGCCATGTTGAAGGATCTGAGATAGGAACCTCCTCCCCGCTGTACTCCTGAAAGGAGGCAGACCTGGTCATTGGAAATGCCCCTCTTGGTAGAAGGAGTCCCTCTTTTCTTCCCTGCAACATGCTTCAGCCTCTCGCCCTTGTGGCTTTTGACAAGGTATTTCTCGTCAAGCTCCGCCTGGTCCGAGATTCTGGCCGAGGCTTCCTCGTCCTCCAGCGAACACATGAGCTTGTGCCTCATCCTGAATGCCGTGGCGATGTTTACACCCAGGACATTTGAGATCGTTTCCAAGGTCTCGCCGGTGATCGTCATCTTTATCAGCTCATTCCAGGCTTCGGGGCTCTGGTGGGAATAGAATGAGTAGGTGCCATAGTCGGCGGTGAACCGCCGCTGGCAATCCATGCACCTGAACATCTGCTTGCCGGTGGATGTCTTGCCGCCCTTTATGATCCTCGGGTGGATCACTCCACATTTTGGGCAACGTTCAAACAGGAACCCTTCAGCGATGGTGCTTTCCTTGTCATAGGAGTCGAGAATTTCGACAATCTTGCTGAGAATGAACTCGGGAATCCCTTTCATCCGCTCAATAAGTGTCTCTGCTGTCATCTGTGGCATATTGGCTGCCTCCTGATGACAGTGTATTGCATCAAGTGTGACACAGAGTGTCGTAGTCACTAATTCTTAAAAACAGCCTAAATCAAAAGCCATAGCGTTGGGTTCTCCCACCGTTGGCAAGTCGATCCTTTCCTCAGTCAGTGGTTGGCTCCACTTCCTCTCTGAGCTGCAGTTCAAGAAGAAGCAGGCTGCAGTATTTGGTTGCTATGGCTGGAGTGGAGAAGGGGTAGGTATCCTGCGTGAGGAACTTTCGAAGGCAGGTTTCGCTGTTGTGGAACCAGAGATGAAGGTGAATTGGAACCCAACTGAGGAACACCTTTCAGGGATGAAGGGCATCGCTGAAGCACTCTGTACATAAAGCCAGTTTTTGCTCGATTGCCCAAAGAAAGATACTACCTTGGCTGTAATCTATTACAATTGCAGTATAATGTAGTAATCTATCATTGTGACTATTCAAAAACGTTTGTATCTGTCGAATATCTTGATGATTATTGTTCCTGTAGGTATTACCATCGTAACGGCTTTCATTTGTCTGCTCGTTCTGTGGACGGTTTTAGGACGAACAACCGGGTTGGGGTTCGGCGATAGTGAAAGCTTCCAAGAGGCTCAGGGCACCATTGCGTTTGCAGTAGAGGAAATCTTGGAGTCCAACCCAGAGGACCAGGTTAAGCAACTGCATTCCATAAGTCGTTTACTCGATGATGCCTCCATGTCAGTCACCATTCTGGAGGATGGCAAGCTGCTGTACCAATATGGGGAGAACAGCAGCAAGGATTCGCTATTGATTACTGCTGTGGAAGCAATGGGGGAGGGTGGTTTTCTTTCCACCACCGACCGTAGCCTCTTTGCCGATACCCTTATCTCAAATGGAAAGACATACCAGCTCTATTTATTCAGCACTCCCAGACGGTATGCATATACTACGTTGAAAGCAGTCTTCGCCTTGTCGTTATTGATCTTGGCGGCTGTTATAGTGCTCTCGGTGTATGCAACCAACTTTTTTTTGACTAAATTCGTATTCCAGAAAATCAATACGCCGCTGAATATCCTTACTGATGGTGTTCACCAGATTCGTGATGGTAATCTTTCCTATCGTATCGTCTACGAAGGGGATGACGAATTTGCCGCCATTTGTACCGACTTCAATGAGATGGCTGTAAAGCTCAAGCATTCTGTGGAACAGGCACGACTGCATGAAGAAAGCCACAAAGCGTTGGTTGCAGAACTCTCACATGACCTGCGTTCTCCTTTAACTTCAATCCAAGCCTATGTATCCGGCTTGCTGGATGGTATTGCTCCCACCGAGGAGACGCGACAACGGTATCTTCTCACCATTCAGAAAAAGGCTGAGGAAATCCAACATCTCGTATCTCAAATGCTTCTATTCTCAAAAATGGAATTGGATGAGTATCCTCTGCATCTTGAAACGACCGATTTGAAGCGATATCTGCTTCTGTTCTTTAGTGAAGCTCAACCTGAATATGCAGCTCAAGGGCTTGCCATCACCTATGAGCTTTGCGACGCACAGGTTACGGTCGACCGGGCCGCACTACATCGCGTCCTGGTCAATATTCTGGACAACAGCGTCAAGTACAAAACAAAGGAGCAAGGGAGGATGCATGTCGTCTTGTCCGATAGAGGCGACAACTTCCAATTGAGCATGACCGATGATGGCCCGGGAGTCACTCCCCATTCCCTTCCCAAACTGTTTGATCTGTTTTATCGTGAGAGTGTTTCACGGCGAGATCCCCAGTTGGGGAGTGGCCTAGGATTGGCCATTGCTGCGAAGATCATAGAACGGATGGGAGGGATGATACGGGCAGAACTTGCTTCTCCCCAAGGGTTGTCCCTGCTCATCCATCTACCGAAGGAAACCGTACATGTACCAAATACTGATCGTTGAAGATGACCCGTCAATTGCCACCATCATTGAAGAATACTTGAGATTCGAAGGGTTTTCCGTCACCATCGCCTCCGAGGGCCCAGCCGGCTTAGCCCAAGGGTTGAGTGGAATGTTCAATCTCATCCTCCTGGATGTAATGCTTCCAGGTATGGATGGGTTTACCGTCTGCCAAAAGCTCCGTGAAAACTTGGATGTCCCTATTCTCATGGTTTCAGCCAGGCAGGAGGATATCGATAAAATCAAGGCATTAGGTCTTGGTGCTGATGACTACATCGAAAAACCCTTTACCCCCAGTGTCCTGATTGCGAAGATCAAGGCCCATATCATCCGCTACGAACGACTGAAAAATACCACCAAACGTACCGCCCGTATCAGCATGGGTGATATCATCATTGATACCGACACCCATCGAGTGTTCCTTGAGAATCAGGAAATAGAACTGAAGAACAAGGAATATGAACTATTGCTCTTCTTTATGCTTCATCCAGGTTCGGTTTTCAGCCGTGAATCCTTGTATGAAGAAATCTGGGGTATGGATTCAATGGGAGACAACACCACTGTAGCGGTACATATCAATCGGTTACGGGAAAAAATTGAGAAAGATCCCTCCAGCCCCCGCTATATCCAAACAGTCTGGGGGGTTGGGTACCGTTTTTCCGAATTAGTTTAAACTTTTGTTAACATTACCACAAAGATAATTAATATTTATCTGCCAAAGTACGGGTGTACAAAGGAGTAGACCCATGAGAATATTGCTTACATCAGATGTGTACAAACCAACCACGAATGGGGTCGTTACTTCCTTGGTAAATCTACAGGAAGGCCTGACCCAATTAGGACATGAGGTGCGAATCCTCACCCTGTCGGAGTCGCATACAACTTATTATAAGGATGGAGTCTGGTATCTTGGCTCCTTGAATTTAAGTACGATTTATCCGGGGACCCGTGTGAGAGGCGCTCTTGCTCGGGGGTCATTGAAGGACTTGATTGCCTGGAAACCAGATGTGGTACACTCGCAAAGTGAGTTCAGTACCTTTATACTTGCAAAGCGAATCGCCCATGCGGTGGGAGCGCCCTTGGTGCATACCTATCATACCCTCTATGAGGATTACACCACCTATTTTTCACCTAATAAGCGGATGGGGCAAATTATGGCACAGCTATTCTCTATGCATGTTCTTGCCAAGACTGATGCCGTCATTGCACCGACTTCCAAGATTGAGCGATTGCTTCTTTCCTATGGTGTCGAAAAGTTGATTAAAGTAATTCCCTCCGGCATCGATCTTTCCAAGTTTGCCCCCACTAGTGTAGAAGATGATGCTACAAGCAGGTTGAGAGAGCAGTTGGGCATACCCAAGGATACCCAGGTGATTGTGTATGTAGGTCGGTTGGCCAAAGAGAAGAACATCGATGAATTGATTTCCAATTTTTCAACAATCGCCAACAACAATAGAATGTTGCTTCTTGTTGGAGATGGACCAGAGCGGCCTATGTTGGAAGAACAGGTACGAACACTAGGGCTTGGGAAGCACGTCATATTTGCCGGCATGCAGAAGCAAGAGGATATTCCTTCCTTCTACCGATTGGGTACCGTCTTCTGCAGTGCATCCACCAGTGAAACCCAGGGGCTCACCTATGTAGAGGCCTTGGCATCGGGGGTACCCGTCCTTTGTCGCAAGGATGACTGTCTTGATGATTTGGTACGGAATGGGGTCAACGGGTGGCAGTATCGTACACAAACCGAATACCAGCAATATCTTGAACGATTGTTAGCTGATCAAGAGTTACAGCAACGGCTTTCGGTTGAGGCCCTTTCCTCCAGTACCCGGTATGACCGAATGGTGTTTGCACAGTCTGTAGCCGCTGTGTATGAAGCATTGGTCAACGGCCGCGCCAACGTGAGCAGGATATCAGCATGACGAAAAAAATTATCAATATCCTCACCATTGTCGGCCTCTTGGCCAGCGTGGGGTATGGCATCTATGTATGGAAGATTGGAGTGCTCACTTCCTTGGATTCTCTGCGCACCTATATTGCAGGATTCGGAGCTTGGTCAGCCCTCTTCTTTGTGGCGTTCCAGGCTATCCAAGTGGTGCTTCCCATCCTTCCCGGCGGCCTTGGCTGTCTGGTCGGGGTACTGGCCTTCGGAGTATGGAAAGGGTTGGTCTACAATTATGTGGGCATTATCGCCGGTTCCTTGGCTGCTTTCGCCTTGTCCCGTTACTATGGAAGGCCCTTGCTCTACCGGTTCTTCTCTACTCCCCTGATTCAGAAATATGACCAGTGGATGCAAAAGAAAGGACGGTTTACCCGCTGGCTCTCCATTCTTATATTCTTTCCGGTTGCACCGGATGACTACCTCTGTTTCCTTGCAGGGACCACTACCATTTCTTGGCGTTCTTTCACCACTATCATCGTACTGGGGAAACCCTTCTCCATCGCATTGTACAGCCTTGGACTTACAACCCTGTTCACGCATCTCATTCCATGGACTTAGGATTATGAATCGCAAATACAGTACTGTCTTGTTATTGTTGTTTCTTCTTGTTGCTTCTTGCTTGTGGGCAAAGCCTCAGAATCGTCTCTCCCTTTCTCAAACTGAATGGGAAACCCTATTGGATGGGCGGTATCTCACCCGATCTGTCATTTGGACAGATTCGGTGGCATCGCTTGCCCCCTTAGGTTCAATCGCCCAGGAAAAAACCAAAGAAGCCGAAGAACGTGCGAAAGGAATTTCTGTCGCATCCCTCGCATTGGTCCCTTATCCAAAGGATTGGATGGCCCAGAGTGAAGAACAACGCAAGCTGGAACTTTACAACTTGCTGCACCAAGTATCCACCTTGGAAGGGCTTCAATACGGGGACGCCAAGAAGGAGGTGCTTTTTTCCGAGTCCTATACGATCAAGGACCCTGAGAACAAAAAATCGAAGGTGTCTGATCCTGTTGTCCAAACACTGCCTTCCATCGATACAGTTTATGTCTGCCAGGAAGACTCGATTTTCGGCAAGAACATCTACCAACATACCTATCAGATTTCCGAAGACGAGGTCTTCGTGGACATCACCAACTTGACCACGTTGAAATTTCTCGGTATCTCGTTTGTAAAACCGAAGGATATGTCCCTCTATCTGTCAACAATCCAGACCCAGGACGGAATCCTTATCTATACCTGTACGACTCTTGCCACGACGGAGCCCAAGGTGTCGTTTCTTTTCTGGAGTTTCAACCTGGCTGATGAATCGATGAACCGAATCGTTGCTTACCAAGACTGGTTCAAAACACAGGTATGAACATGAAAGTACTTTTGTATTCTGGGTCTTGGAACTTGGTTAAAGAAAGTGGAGTGGGGCAGGCACTGCTCCATCAGCAGGCGATGCTCTCTTCCAAGGGCATAGCCACCACCCGTGAATGGGAATCTGATGCCACAATCATCCATGTGAATACGGTTTTTCCGGACACGGTTTGGGCGGTAAGAAAGGCCAAGAGGAAGGGGATGCTCGTTGTACGGTATGCCCATTCCACCATGGAGGATTTCAAGCATTCATTTCTGTTTTCCAATGCCTTGGCTCCGTTGTTCCGCCGATGGATACGATTCTTGTACCAGCAAGGGGATGTGGTTGTAACCCCATCCTCATATGCAAAGAGGCTTTTGGAATCCTATGGTGTGACCAAGCCTATCTTCGTGCTTTCCAATGGTGTTGATACCACCCGGTTTTTCCCGAGCAAGGAGAAGCGTACTGCATTTCGCAGGAGCTTCGGTTTGTCTGAGACTGAATTGGTGGTGATCAGCGTGGGCCTCTTCATCGAACGTAAAGGCATTCTGGATTTTCTTGCATTGGCCAAACGTATGCCTTCCGTTACCTTCCTGTGGTTCGGCCATACTCCGTCCTCGTTGATGACCAAACGAGTAAAGCAGGCAATACAGGAGAAAAGCGATAATGTTCGGTTCCCTGGCTACATCGACCAAGATTCCCTCTCTCAAGCATACTGTGGTGCTGACTTGTTCGTGTTTCCCAGTCATGAGGAAACGGAAGGCATCGTTGTACTCGAGGCCCTAAGTAGCGGTGTTCCAGTCATTGTCCGGGATATTCCGGTCTATGAGGATTGGTTGATTGACAAGCAGAATGTCTACAAGGCGGGCAATCTGGAAGATTTACAACGACTCATCTCCCAATTTTCCGAAGGGTTGCTTCCCGATCTGACTGAAGCGGGACTGGCAGTAGCCAAAGAACGCAGCATTCCTGCCATCGCTGACCGAATGCTGGAGGTGTATCGGCAGTCTGGAACGACGATGGACCTTGGTGGGAAGGATGCAAAACATGCTGGTAAGTTATGAACTGAATATCTTGGATGCGCTGCAGTCTATTCACACTCCCTTTCTTGATTGGCTGATGGTTGCCGTCACCAATCTTGGTGACTACGGTCTAATCTGGATTATTCTTGCATTAATTTTGACTATTCTCCCAAAAACCCGTAGGACGGGCATTGCTCTCATGATTGCTCTGTTGCTTGATGTATTGGTCAGCAATATATGGCTGAAAAACTATGTTGCACGCTTAAGACCATGTGAGGTAAACCCAACAGTCCCTCTGTTGATACCCAAGCCTTTGGATTATTCCTTTCCTTCCGGGCACACCGCAGCTTCTTTTACTGCATCTTGTACCTTGTTGGGTATGAAGAGCCGACTGGGGTGGCCGTCTTTGTTCCTCTCTATGTTGATAGCATTCTCACGTTTGTACCTGTATGTGCATTATCCCACTGATGTACTTGCCGGCATGCTGGTTGGTTTCAGCCTTGGTGCTCTGGTTCCCTCTCTGTTCAACCTACAATCATCGATACATGCTCTGAGGTTGGTGCCTCTGGAAAACCGATAGAGATTCCCCCCTGAGGTATCCTGCATAAGGAACTTTCAATGCCATTCTTTGCTCGATTGCCCAAACAGGGCAACAGTGGTAGAGTCAGATCATGGATGCAACAGCCAGCAAAGCCCTGCATTATGAAACACTTGTCCTCGCTTCTGGTGGAGCAGAATCAAAAGCTGGGGAAGCCTTCTCATTGGCTTCCTCTCAATTTGATGTGACTGATTCACTTCCCTTGCATATCGGGGAGTATGCTGCCTTGCTGAAAATGGACGAGAGCAGAATCAGCGAAGCCTACTATCACTGTCGGCCATTCTTTGAGGAAATGAATGAGCATGTATTGGTTCTCGATGAGAACAGCCCTTTTTGGCCCTCCCAAGTGAATAATTTTGCCTACCGTCCGCGCTTTCTCTATGTACAAGGAAATGTATCCCTGCTGAAGGCTCCCTCAGTTTCAGTCATCGGTACTCGCTCTCCATCCCTGGAGGGGAAGAAACTCGCATTACAGACATCCAATGCGCTTGCAAAGGCTGGCTATGTGGTTACCAGTGGTCTTGCTCTTGGCATAGACGGGGTGGCACACAAGGGAGCGCTCTCAGCTGGAGCACCTACCATGGCAGTTATCGGTACTCCGCTCTCTCAATGCTATCCGAAGGAACATACAGACTTGCAAGCTGAAATAGCCAAGTGCGGAGTAGTGGTCAGTCGTTTTGCTCCCTCAACCACTACGCAGAAATGGCATTTTCTGCTTCGTAACCGCTTGATGAGTGCATTAAGCCTTGCCTCTGTAGTAGTGGAAGACCGAGACGGAGGAGGAGCAGTCCGCCAAGCCTCCTTTGCTTTGGAGCAAAAGAAATATCTTTTCATCTATCAGAGCAGTGTTGAGAACCGAAGTGTTTTCTGGCCACGAAAGTTTGCTAACGAGAGCCGTGTGTTCGTAATCAGGAAGAGTGAGGATATACCCCGTATCCTCAAGAAGGCAATGGAGACCAAGCGTACCGTTGGCAAACCCAAGGAGAAGGCTGTACAGCTTGATCTGTTCGCTTTAGAGGAATAGGTATCTTGTTGTATTTCTATACTGCACTATAATTAGTGCGTTATGGAAATATAAGAACGTGCTTCCTACTTGGAATTCAAGGAACTTTTTTCCCCGATGGGTTGTTTCACTCTTCAGCAAATAGCATCAGGTTCACGGTTTTCTGTAAGCAGAAACACTATTGGACGATGGGTGAAGGAACATAAACTCATTGGTTAGAAACAAAATGTGTACACATTTCCCGAATATCTTCGCGATAGCGATGCTCAACTATATTTTGCAAACAAGATGTATCAACCTTCGTATATCAGCATACATAGTGCGCTTGCCCTGGGGTATTGATACCTTTCATTGGAGGCACCAATCTTCGACTCATTAAGCATAGAGACCGTTTTAGCGGAGATCTTGATTTTGACTGTACAGATGACGGATAGTATTCTGGTATAGTTACGGCGTCTAGGGTATCAAGTAATGCCAAAAGAAAAAGAACATGAAGGTTTACATGCTTGTAGCATTAATCTCTATTCCCCTTCTTTCATCGCACACTACACGCATACAGAGGACTGAACATCCTTGACATGAAAACGTCGGGGAGACTACTATCAACTATTATGAAAAACCAGCTCACCGCAAACGAATTACGGCAAAAATTCATTGATTTCTTTATATCCAAGAATCATGTCCAGATCAGTGGAGCTTCCTTGATTCCCGAGAACGACCCAACGGTCCTGTTTACCACCGCCGGTATGCACCCATTGGTACCATATATCATGGGTAGCGAACACCCTGCTGGCACGCGCCTCACTGACTACCAGAAGTGTATCAGAACCGGAGATATTGAGGCGGTAGGGGACCCTCACCATCTCACCTTTTTCGAGATGCTGGGCAACTGGTCCCTTGGAGATTACTTCAAGAAAGAGGCTATTGCATTCAGCTATGAGTTCCTCACTGAGGTGCTTGGTATTGATGCTTCCCTCCTATCAGTAACGGTTTTTGCAGGAGATGATGAGGTTCCTCGTGATGAGGAGGCTGCTTCCGCATGGGAAGCGCACGGCATCCCCCGAGAACGAATCTACTTTCTCACACGAGAGGACAACTGGTGGGGGCCTGCCGGAGAAACTGGTCCCTGTGGTCCAGACAGTGAGATGTTCATAGACACGGGAAGACCTGCCTGTGGCCCCGATTGCCGCCCTGGGTGTTCCTGCGGCAAGTACTTTGAAATCTGGAACGATGTCTTCATGGGCTATAAGAAGGACAGTGACGGCACCTATCGTGAGATGGAGAGAAAGTGTGTTGATACCGGCATGGGAATTGAACGTACCATCGCTATCCTGCAGGGAAAGAAATCGGTCTATGAGACAGAGGTATTTATCCCCATTATTGCCGGTATTGAGAAGCTCTCTGGAAAACACTATGGAAGCGATGAGGAGATAGATACCTCAGTGCGTATCGTGGCAGACCATATTCGCACCAGCGTATTCATCCTTGGAGACCAGAGAGGGGTGGCTCCCTCCAACGTCGGGCAGGGCTATATCCTGCGTCGTCTGATCAGGCGAGCAGTTCGGCATGCTCATAAGCTGGGCATCGAGGGTTCTTTCCTTGGGAACCTTGCACTCATCGTGCTTGACCTCTACAAGATGCCATATCCTGAGATTCTGGAGAATAAGGATTTTATTCTGAAAGAGCTGGCTCAGGAAGAGGCAAAGTTCTCTGAAACCTTGGCAAAGGGGGAGCGAGAGTTTGAAAAAATGCTACCAAACCTACTCAAGGGCAAGAACCGGGAGATAAGCGGAAGAACCGCTTTCAAGCTCTACGATACCTATGGGTATCCCATTGAGCTCACCAAGGAATTGGCAGCAGAACATGGCTTCACCGTGGATGAGGCAGGCTTCAATGCTGCATTCGAGAAGCATCAGGAGATCAGCCGAAGTGGAGCAGACAAGCAGTTCAAGGGAGGCCTAGCAGACCACAGTGAAAAGACGACTGCATTACACACTGCAACCCACTTGTTGCATCAAGCTCTGAGAACTGTGCTTGGCGAGCATGTCGGACAAAAAGGGTCGAACATCACCCCCGAGCGACTTCGCTTTGACTTCACACATCCCTCTGCTATGAGCAAGGAAGAGATCCAGCAGGTCGAGGATATGGTCAATGCACAGATTAAGCGCAATCTGCCTGTTACCTGCGAGACCATGACTGTTGAGGAAGCAAAAGCACAAGGTGCCATTGCATTCTTTGATAGCAAGTATGGTGAGCAGGTTAAGGTCTACTCAATTGGTGATTTTTCCAAGGAAGTCTGTGGAGGTCCTCATGTAGAGAATACTGGTGATATGGGTCACTTCAAGATTCTCAAGGAGCAATCCTCCTCGGCGGGAGTAAGAAGGATCAAGGCCGTTCTGGAGTAAACCCTGTCTATCTTCAAGGAAAAGCCCTGCAGGTTGCAGGGCTTCTTACTTTCCAGGTTCGGGTTTGCTACTCGTCATCCTCATCATCAATCATCAACTCATAGTCGAGACCTTTGTTGATGGGTACTGCAAGCTGTCCACACGCCCCGTTTATCCCTCTACCTCTCGAACGACGTTGGGTATAGTTGACCCGGTAGTGGTCGAGTTCACGGCAGAAAGCATCAATCTCTTCCTCAGTTGGTGTCTCATAGGGAAGCTCCTCGGCAGGATTCCATGGAATAAGATTTACCACTACATTCATGCCCGCAACATAGGTAGCAAGTTTCTTGGCGCTAAACTCATTGGTATTTACACCATGCAACAAGCAGTATTCGATTGTGAATCGTTTTCCACCAACATGTTGGTATACCATCAAGGCTTTCTTCAGTGCCATGATGTCCCACTTCTCATTTACCGGCATGATCCGTGAACGGAGTCGGTTGTCTGCACTAACCAAGGAGACAGCAAGTTTGACTGGGAGCTTCTGCTCTGCCAATTTCAAAATACCAGGGACCACCCCGCAGGTGGAGATGGTTATTCTTCTGAGGCTGATATTGAAGCTCTCTTTCTCATGGAAATAGTGAATCGATTGAATCACTGGAGCAATATTTGCCAAGGGCTCTCCCATCCCCATGTACACGATATGGGTAATGGGTTGGTCGCTTACCGCAAGGAGGTGTATGTATTGCTCAATGATCTCCCCTGTACTGAGGTTCCTGAGCAAACCCATGGTGCCGGTTCTACAGAATGTGCATCCCATCGCACAGCCAACTTGGCTGGAGAGACATGCGGTATGTCTTCCTCGTTTATCTATAAGCAGCACACACTCGACAACCTTTCCGTCATGAAGGCGGATGCCCATTTTTGTCGCACCGCTCTCATCGGTCTCACTGGTTTCCACAGTTGAAGAGATAGCACTGTCCATCACTTCCTTGAGACGTAGTCGCTCAGCCTTGGGCAGGTTGGTCATCTCATCGAAAGCGGTAACTCCCTTGACGAGCCACTGATAAATCTGTTTTCCATAGAAGGCCCTGGGCAGTGATAGAATCTCAGCAATAGTTTCTGCATCCAGCCCATACAGTGAGCGTGGTATAGTATTTTTTTGTTCCATTTTCCCAGTATACCTACTTCAGCATGGAAAGGATAGCGATGGCGACACCAGTGATTCCCTCCCCTCCAAGTAAGCCACTGGCAACCAATCCAGTCTTGTCCTGCAACTTTGCTGTTTCAGTGCGTTTCTTGAAGATTGCTTTCAGAACTCCGGAGATAAGAGCTCCAAGTCCCATTACTGAACTGATGTAGATAGGCAGGTATACGCCGAGTCCAAGGGTTGCACTGGGTATGTTCGCCAAGTAGAGTACCAAGCCGATGCCAAGGCCGATGAGGAATGCGGGAACATGTCCAAGACCCCCTACCATGGCTGCAACTGCTGCTGCTTGTGGTGCTGGCAATTCCGCAGTTCCAAATCCTCCAAACGAGGCTTTCATGATCAACAGGACAAACACGGAGAGTACTGCACCAATGACTCCTCCGATGCCCTCTCCAAGAATTTGTTGCCTTGGATCGGTCTTCAAGAGATATCCACTTTTTAGATCGTTCATGACATCACCGGTCAAACCACAAGCAACTGCAACCACCGCAGCAATGCTGAAGGAGGCGATGAGGGAAGGGTTCGAGATCAACTGAATGACAAGCAGGACCAGGATACCGAAGATTTCCATCGGGTTTATACCGGTCTGACCAGTCAGCATTCCTGAAAGGTAGGTAGCTAGATAGATGCCTGCTATCAAGACAAGTGCCTCGATAAGACCGAGTTCTGTCCCTAATGAGAGCATGAGTACTGAGAAAAGCAGTACCAGGGCAACAATCAAAGTAGTTCTGTTGAAGGTTGCCTTGGGTTTGTCTTCAAGTTTTCTTTGGGCAAGCAGTTTTGATCCCACTGCCTTAAAGAAAACACCAAGTCCTGTTCCGATCATCAGCCCGATTCCAAGATTAGAGCGAAATACATCAGCTTCTGCCATTGAGGCAAACAAGCCGCTCTGGATACCCAGCGGGGTCAGGATGTAGTAGCCAAATACAGCCCCGCCGAACCAGAGCAATGCAAACAATGGACCGATGATAGCCCCAATTCCCATTGCCATGGGGCTGACCCAGATGGAGAAGGCAGGGATCAATGCGCTACCCTTGAATAGGGTCAGCAAGGCTGGGATTTTTCCAAACCCGTCTCGTAGGACGGTAAAGAGTACCGAGCCTCCCATGGATGCAAAGAGCGTCTTTGCTCCAGCTCCTCCTTTGCTTCCTGCTTGCAAGGTGTTGTAGCTTGCTAGGCCCATTGGATAGGGGAGAGCTTCATCAATGATGAGCTTCTTACGGTACAGGGCAGAGAACAGTGTTCCTAAAATAGCACCTACAACAGCGAGGATTATTAAGCTGACTGTGGAAAAATTAGCATCCGGGTCGATCATCCAGAGCCCGGGGAGGGTGAAAGCCAATCCACCGGCAACCATGGCTCCTGAGCTCATGATGGTATGGGTAACATTGATTTCCTGGAGTGTAGAGCCTTTGGCTCGTTTCAATGCTGCCAAACTGACTACCGTTACAAAGATGGTCGGCCAGGGTAGCGCTCCCATTCTAAGAGCAACATACATGGAACTGGTGGTGATTACCAGCAATCCAACAAGAGCAATAAGGGCACCACGAAGGGTAAGCTGTCTATTCATTTTTTACACTTCCTCTCTAAATGTATGGTAAACAGATTCGGGAAAAAACACCAGTGGTTTTATCTTTTTGCATTTCACCTGCAACCCCCATATGGTTGCCTGTTCAAGAAATTGTGCTTATGGTATAGTTTGAATATCAAAATTTATAGTAGGAGTTCATCCTACAGAAGGAGAGTGCGTATGAAGAAAGTATTACTTGCTGTACTTTTACTGGCTATGGTACTGCTTCCTGCTACTGCAGCAGAGAGAGCTTCGAAGACTGACCTTGCAGTGGGACTGAACCTTGGAACCAACAGTGGTGTTGGTGTGCAGTACCGGATGAATGACTTTGATGTCATCGGTAATGTTGGCTTTGGATTTCTTGGGGGGAATAATCTTTCCGTTGATGCAGCTGCCAACTACAAAGTAACTGATTTCTATATTGAGAATGCTCAGTTTGACGTAACCGTTGGTGGTGGTGCTGCCTTGAGTATTCCCTTTGAAGATGACAAGGAACTTGGTTTGGCCGCTATCGTTCCAGTAGGCATTGTCTATAACTTGGACAGCATGGACTTCCCGCTTGATTTCTATCTGCGTGTTGCCCCTGGCATAAGGATTCTCCCGGAGGTAGAGGCCTACCTTGGTGGATACATTGGAGCTCTCTGGAGATTCTAACTCCAAACAGTCAGTACCAGAGACATGGTGTCACCCTTTTTTGGGTGGCACTTTTTTAGGACTTGCGGAATTCACGGAGCGGGCCTTGGAACCGTGGCTGGATACGCGTCTTTACCAGGATTCCCTCTCCTTGGTAGTCAATAAATTCAACTTGACCATGGCGATGGATGTGTGCAACCAGATCATGGCGGGAATTGGGCAGGAAGTAGGTCGCTGTAGGATAGAGTTCTCCGAGGGTCTTGGCAATCTGGTCAAGCAACGCTTCGATGCCGGTCCCCTCCTTGATAGAGGTTTCGATTACAACCGGATAGAGTGACTTGAGCCTGCTTACAGCAAATGAGTCAGTAACCATGTCCATCTTGTTAGCAAGCACGATGGCTGGTTTTTCGGTGCAGCCCAGTTCCTCAAGAACCTCGACAGTGGTGGTATAACTCGCGAGCATGTTTGGGTGGGATGCGTCACAGACAATGATCAGGAAGTCTGCAAAGCGGGCCTCCTCAAGGGTGCTCTTGAATGCCTGGACAAGATGGTGGGGGAGGTCACTCACAAATCCAACAGTATCGGAGAGTAGGATTTCTTCACCTCCTGGGAGATTCACCTTTCTTGTGGTGGGGTCTAGGGTGGCAAACAGCTTGTTCTCTGCCAAAACCCCTGCATTGGTCAAGGCGTTGAGCAGACTGGACTTCCCGCTGTTGGTGTATCCCACAATGGCACCCGTTGGAATGTTGGTATTCATTCTCTGATTACGTTGGGTATTGCGTTGTTGCACCACCTTTTCCAACTGTGCTTTCAAGCTGACTATTTTCTCCTGGATCTGTCGCCTATCCAGCTCGAGCTGTTTCTCTCCCTCTCCACGGGTTCCTTTCACACCACCATGCTGTCGCCCCAGACTGGTCCATCTTCTGGTAAGTCGGGGGAGCGAATACTCCAGACGGGCTAGTTCAACCTGCAGTACTGCTTCCTTGGTTGCTGCACGGTCTGCAAAAATCTGGAGGATGACTTCGTCACGGTCTATCACACAGATGGAGAGAATGGTCTCCAGATTACGTTGCACACGAGGACTGATTGGGCAGTCGAACACGATCAAGTCGGGTTCTTTCGCTTCAATCAATGCCTTGAGCTGTTCAACCTTCCCGCTACCGATCATGGTCGCACTGTGAACCTTCCTCAGTGGTATATGCTCAGTATGCACAGCAATAGGGCCCATGGTATCAACCAGGGCTTCGAGTTCTTGTGCACGGTTCCCAGTGGTTTGCGGTGTGTCTTCACTCCTGACGAGGATCAGAAGCAGTGCTCTCTGTCGTTCTTCTTGTATGTCAAGGCCGGAAACAAGCTTTTCCGTGTCTTCTGTTTGTGTACTACCCATTGGTGTTGACTATAGGGCTGGTTAACGAGCAAGTCAATATGTGATACACTGCTCTAGCTGGCTCCGCCTGAGCCAATAATGAGGTAAATCATGGGTGTTAATTGCGGCATAGTTGGACTTCCCAACGTAGGAAAATCTACAATATTCTCAGCACTTACGGCAGCTCCCGCCGAAGTAGCAAACTATCCTTTCTGTACCATTGATCCCAATGTGGGCATTGTTTCCGTCCCTGACAAACGGCTGGACAAGATTGTGGCGTTGATCCCACCTGAGCGGGTCATTCCTGCTACCTTCGAATTTGTCGATATTGCGGGATTGGTCGCTGGTGCGAGCAAGGGTGAAGGACTGGGGAACCGGTTCCTAGCATCAATCAGGGAAGTAGGGGTAATCGCCCACGTTGTCCGGTGTTTCGAAAACAGTGATATTGTCCACGTCAACAACAAGATAGATCCTCTAGGGGATATTGAGACTATCAACATTGAGTTGGCTCTGGCCGACCTCGATACTGTAACAAACCGATGGGCAAAACAATCTAAGCTGAATCGATTGAGCAAAGAAGCACAGAAAGAGATGGAAAAATCCCTTCCTGTACTCTCACGCCTCAAGGATTGCCTTGAACAGGGAAAGAGCGCCCGTAGCCTACAGCTTGATGAAGATGAACTTGCATTGGTCTCAGACCTCCACTTGATTACGCTCAAACCGGTCATCTATGTCTGCAACGTTGATGAGGAAGGCATAGTAGAAGAAAATGCATTTGTGAAGCAGGTGAGACAGGTTGCTGAGGAAGAAGGGTCAGAAGTAGTCGTTATTTGCGGAAAGATTGAGTCTGAGATTGCCGTTTTGGAAACAGAAGAGGAGAAGCAAGAGTTTCTCGAGGCTGTTGGGCTCCAGGAGTCTGGTCTGAACCAGCTGATCAGGAGTGCGTATCATATCCTTGGCTTGCGTACCTTCTTTACTGCAGGATCTGATGAAGATAGGGCATGGACCTTCCGTGCCGGATTCAAGGCACCACAGGCAGCTGGAGTAATCCACTCAGATTTTGAACGGGGATTCATCAAGGCTGAGGTATACAACTGTGAAGACCTCTTCACCTATGGGAGTGAACAAAAGGTCAAGGTAGCAGGAAAGTTGAGGATGGAAGGCAAAGAGTACCTGGTGCAGGATGGGGACATCATGCACTTCAAGTTCAACGTTTAAGCACTACCAACGTACTGTGAACGTAATGGGTTCAGCAAGCAAGAGGAAGTCAATGAGTGGAAAGCTGAATTCATAGACGCGCTGTGCTACTTTCTTTCCATTGCTGAACGATGTGATTTCCTTTGGGGTATTCACCCTCAGGGTAATCACAGAGCGTTCAATAGCTGGAGGGCCTTCTTCTCCAAGCATGAAACTGATCATCTCAAGATAGTCTGCCTCACTGAGTCCCTGGTTGTACACGGGACCGAATGCTTCAAAGTTTTCGTCAGCCAGGAATGGAATGACCGGAACCAGCTGGTCGTAGTTGTCCATGGAGAGGAAGAATGTCATGGAGTGTTCGCCTATATCCAAAAGGCTCTGATTCTCGCCTGCTCCCAAATCAGTAATCAAGCGTTGTAAGTTGCTGAACTCAAAAACACCCTCATAGGAGTGCTCATCAAGTTTTTTCAATCCAACATTTCTAGTTGTAGGACTATACTGCAAAGCTTTTTCAAAATCCCCAATTGCCTTGTCCATGAGGGGGATGTCCTCATTTTCGGGATCGAATTCACTGAAATCCTCCAGGACTGCAATAAAAAAGTCCTCAACAGTAAAATCAAAATCAGAGTAATGGTATCCTGTTTGCTTGAAGGATATATTTTCAGTTATGGTGCAACCGCTCACAAGTACCAGAAAGGCAAGTACTGCAATCAATAGTCTGGTTATTTGTTTTCTTCTCTTCACCGGTTATTCATTCCTTTTGGTTTACTGTACGGGATTTCTGTACGCTTCTCAAGCGTAAGTTCTATTCGAGGGGTACAAAAAGCAAGCTTCCGTCCGCATCTCTTGTGATTCCCAGAACCTCTTGTGTCTTTTTTGGGTAGCGCTTCAAGAAGGCATCGCCCGAGAGATGTTCAAAATCGGAGAGTGCATCCAATGAGTAGGAGAGTTGGAGTACCGGGCTCTCTTCGTATTCATGGAAAAACGCAATTCCCTGATGTAGCTCAATAAAGGAGAGCATGGCGGCCTCATACTGTGTAAAACCTAGTTTTGTCATGAGGCTACGCACGAATGTTTCCTGAAGTAAATAGATGTCCAGATCCTCTGCTTTGCCCCCACTTCTCTTCAGATATGCCTCCAGGAACGAAGAAAAAGAGAGGAGGATTGCCGATGGTCTCAAGGAGACCACTTCGCTGAGTTTCTGCAGCCACATGCCTGCCTGTCCCTTGGTAAAGAATAGGTCGAGGGCTTCCTTCAGCACCTGAGCCTGTTGTAACGCTTTCTTGGGAAAACTGGGAGACTCGATAATGGTATAGGGAGCTTCTCTTAGGTGGGTAATGGAAAAATCATTTGCTTGTTCTGCTACCAGAGTCCCTGGAAGCAAAGAGAGGGGAAATACATCGAGGTTGCTTGGCTTCAATGAGACAGCATAGTCAACACTCTTCATGAAGGCTGAAAGGGTGTCGTTGGGGAGCCCAATGATGAGATCCAAACCAAAAGGGATTCCCCGGGCATTGAGGAGGGAGATCTTCTTTGCGAAGAGCTTGCTGTCAAACCTTCGGTTGGCGGTTTTCAGCACTGCTTGGTCGCTACTCTGCAGGCCGATCTGCAAGGCACAGTTGATCTGTGCAAACGCATCTGCCAGTTCGCTGTCCAATAGTTCTGCCCTGATTTCAAACACGAAATGAATATCGCTCTGACGTTCAGCAAGCATGCCAAGAATTGTGAGCGTTCGCTGCTTGTCCATGTTGAAGGTGGGGTCGAGGATATACACCTCTCCAACCTGTTTGGTGATGAGCAATTCCAGTTCGGCTTCAAGCTGTGCAAGGGGGAAATGCCGGACAGAACGCTGGCCTCGGGATTCAAAACAGAAGGAGCAATGAAACGGGCAACCTCGGGTCATTTCCCACAGCACGCTTGCGCCCTGTTTTAGAAAACGATCTGCATGATGGTTCAAAAGGGGAGAAGGAAGCCCGGAAAGCTCTGGAGAAGGAGCCCAAGAGAGTTCATCCAGGGTTGTTACGATTCCCTTCCCCTGGGGTTTCTTCCCCGCGCGGATGGCTGAGATTGCCTGTACTACCACTTCTTCTCCTTCCCCGAGTATGAGGAAGTCCAGGATGGAAAGGTCGAAGCTCAACGGATTAGCGCTAGCTTCAGGGCCGCCTGCAAAAATGACCAAATCATCAATCTTTGCTCGTAGTGCCAGCGTGAAGCGGTCCATCCAGGCTCTGTTCCAGAGATAGACGGAGAGACCAACCACCTGTGGCTTCATGTTTGCTAATTTGGTTGCAGCATGGAACGGGTCATCAGCCAACGTAAAAGGTAGGTGTTCCGCGTTTATTTTTGCTGCGGCGAGTGCACTCTGGATGCAGATTGCACCCAGTGGATAGCTGAGGTTGCCTTCTTCAAGACAACAGGAAACCAAAGAGATATTCATGTGATGATAGTAGCGATTGCCATCTCCTCTTGCAAGCTGGTGTGGTAGATGTATAGTATTAGGTATGAGACGGTTGTGCCCGGTATTCCTAGGAGCCAACGGAACAAATACAGGAGACGAGAGCAGTGCTGGCCTCGAATAATCGTCCCCTTACACGTTATACTGAAAATACGAGGTTCTCGTGGTTGTAAGAAAGCAGGAGCCCGGGAAATTGCAGTAGGAGAAACCCCTCATACGATTGTCTGTTGATTGAAATTTTCAACACCAAGAAGTTGGAGTGTTACACGTGTTGACTATACAAATCACCATAGTATGGTTGAGGTGGAGACCAAAATGGGGATAATGCGATTTTCTGCCATTTCGACGTACCGGTTTCTCCTTTCAAGCAGAGGGGAGCAACAGCTTCATTTTGAGACAGAAGACTCAGGAATTGCTTCCTGGGAGTTGTTTGAAAACCCCGATCCAGGGGATGCTGGAGTCTTCAGATACACCATTCTTGAATAGGAAGTTTTTTCATTAAGCGTTGACAAAAGCTGAAGCCGGCAGTATATGTGTTAACTTAAGACCATCGGTCTTTAGGAGTATATTGCATGGATAATGCCAACACACTGATAATTGTCGAGTCGCCAACCAAGGCCAGAACCATCTCGAAATTCCTTCCCTCGAACTGCAAAGTTGTTGCCAGCAAAGGGCATATTCGCGATCTTCCCGAGGATAGGATGGCAATTGATGTCGAGAAAGGCTTCGCCTGTGAGTATCAGATAGTGGCAGGTAAACAGTCTTTGATCAAGGAGCTCAAGAGTTCCCTGAAGACCGTCGACCGTCTTTTGTTGGCAACTGATGAGGACCGCGAGGGAGAAAGTATTTCCTGGCATTTGCTTGAAGTACTCAAGCCAAAGGTACCCCATCAGAGGATGGTATTCCATGAGATAACAAAGAAGGCAATAACCGATGCGCTTGACCATGGGCGGGATTTGGATGAAAACCTAGTTCAGGCGCAGGAAAGTAGACGTGTTGTCGATCGTCTCTACGGCTATACCCTCAGCCCTACACTCTGGAAAAAACTTTCCAACAAACGACTTTCAGCTGGAAGGGTGCAGTCTGTTGGGTTGCGTCTGACCGTTGACCGTGAACGCTTGAGGATTGCCTTTTCCCAGAGCACGTACTTTGATGCAAAGGCACAACTCCTTAGTGTTTCCAAACAGGCTTTCGAGGCAAAAATAACTGCGTATGCTGGTCAGCCAATTGCAACTGGAAAGGACTTCGATTCTACTACCGGTGTATACAAGGGAAAGGAAAACACCTTGCTGCTCGATGAAGAGCGGGCGAAGGCTATTGTGAAGGAACTTTCCTCTGAAACCTTTATTGTAGAAGATATCCAGAAAAAGCCGTTTGTAACCCGCCCCTCGATTCCTTTTACTACCAGTACCTTGCAGCAGGATGCAATCAAGAAGCTGCACATCAGTGCATCTGAAACGATGCGTATTGCTCAGCGGCTCTATGAGAATGGGTACATCACGTACATGCGTACCGATAGTCCTTCTTTGAGCCAAGAAGGGACGAATGCCGCACGTGATTTGGTAAATCAGCTTTATGGAAAAGAGTACCTCTCCCCCTCTCCGAGATATTTCGCAGCAAAGAGTGTTGGAGCCCAGGAAGCCCATGAGGCGATCAGGCCGGCAGGGGAACGGTTTGCTGTTCCCAGTGAGACCTCTCTCAGTGGGAAGGATTTTGCTCTATATGAGTTGATCTGGAAGCGAACCCTAGCAAGCCAGATGGCCGATGCTAAGAAGGCAACCACGACCGTGACCATTAAGGCTGGGAATGGAACCTTCGTAGCATCAGGAACACAGATTGTATTTCCCGGTTTTATACGTGCCTATGTTGAAGGTTCGGATGACCCCGATGCAGCATTGGATGATAAGGAGACCCTCTTGCCAGCAATGAAGGCTGGAGAGGAGTGTGCCTTGCTGCAGCTTGAGGAGGTAGCACACCAAACCAAGAGTCCTGCCCGTTACACTGAAGCATCCCTGGTGCAGGAGTTGGAGAAGCGGGGCATCGGTAGGCCATCGACCTATGCTTCCATTATCAAGACACTACTGGACAGAAAGTATGTAATCAAGGATGGTCCAGCCTTGGTTCCCACATTCATGGGATTTGCGGTCTGCCAGTTCCTGGAAAGCAATTTCCCGCAGTTCATCGACTACGACTTTACCTCGAAGATGGAAGACAACCTCGACAAGATTGCAGCCGGGAAACTGGACAAGAAGGTCTTTCTTAATGCGTTTTACCTTGGAGAAGAGGGACTGGAGAACCAGAACAAGCTTCAGCTTGCTCTGGACAACAAGGTAGTCACAAAGACTTTGCGTCTCCCCCAGATTAGTGAGGAGAACCCAGTGATGATTGGTCCATACGGTCCGTATGTGGTGGATGGTGAAGGGCAGTTTATTTCGCTTCCCAACACGTGGTTGCCAGGCACTACCACCGATGAGGATGTGAAGACTCTTATCGCTGAGGGTAAAAAGGTGCATGTGCCGGTTGAAATCGGCAAAGGTCCGGTTCATGGTGAGCCGGTGAAAGTGATGAATGGAAGGTTTGGACCCTACTGGCAGGAGGGGGACGGAAAGAGTGCAGTACGCGCTTCCATCCCTAAATGGGTCCAAGATGCGGGTAAGAGCGAAGATCTGGAGATTGCAAGCAGATATCTTGCACTTCCCCGTGTACTGGGTAAAGATGAGCAGGGAAATGAAGTGCTTGCTCAAAAAGGAAAGTATGGTCCTTACATCTCCTGCAATAAGAAGACAAGAAAACTCAATCGGTTGGATAAAGACCAACAGCTCTTTTCTATAACTCTTGAAGAGGCCCTTGAATTGCTCAGCAAGGAGCCTGAGAAGGGTAGTGGGGGAAAAGCAGGAAGAGGGAGTGCCAAGGCTTCCGTAATCAAGGAACTTGGCCAATTCGAAAAAGAGACAGTGGCGCTTGCCACTGGACGCTACGGCTTCTACCTTCGTGTCGGCAATCAGAATATTGCCCTACCCAATGAGTACAAGAAGGATGAAGAGAAAGCCGGTGCTTTGACGATAGATGAGGCAGTAGCGATCATCCGCGCAAAACGTGCGAAGGAATAATGACAGGTAACAATGGCAAATTTTTTACGGAGGACTCCTCCTAAAAAGCAAAATGTGGAAACCATCACCAGTGAAAATACAGTGGATATACTCTCCTCTGAATTCAAACTAAACAAGGAGAAGGTGTCGAGTATTCTCAGGAGTGTTGGTATCAATCTGGAGGCACAGAACCCTGCCGGGGAGCTTGAGCTGTACAGGGAAGTGATTGCTAGCAAAATTGGCGACAGGAGTCGATTCCTAAATCCTGATGAGGCTTATATAGCGGAACTCGATGAGCAGTTACGCTCATTTGATGAAATTTATATTGACACTGCTCCCATCATTCAAAAAGACTGGTTCTTGCATTTTGTCACGAATGCGGAAAGCATTCTTAAGCGGCGCAAGAAAAAACTCATCATCCTCGAAAAAACCCTTGAGGAATTACATGGGCTAAAAGACAATCAAGAGAAGGACAAGGAGGTGCGAATTCGTTCCACAATCCGTCCTGATTTGATTCGCTTTCTGGCAAAGCGTGGATTGGTCCGTATCGGAGACACCGGCAGCCAAGGGATTGCCGATGATCACCTTGTGCAATTGTTCACACAAATCGGCAGTAAACGTAATCTTCTCCTGATCACCCAGGACCGTGGTCTGAGTGAACGGATTGTCCGTCTCTCGGCGGAATTGGAGAAGAAAGAAGCAGAACAAGAGGAGCTTCCTTGGTTTCGCCGCCTTTTTTCACGAAAAAGCGAGGAAACAGACACCACCCATCGCATGGTGGTGTGTAAGCTTGTTGAGGAAGGTAAACTAAAACGTTGCTATATCTGCCCTGAATGTAATGAAAGTTACTACGATGACCTGCATGACTGTGAAGGGATGGTCCTCTGTGGCCGTTGTTACCTGAATCTGAAGGAACAGGAAGCAAAACAGGAAGCAGTGAACAAGAAGCAGCGAGAGGCTGAATTACAGGCTGAAGAGGAACGGCAGAAGCGAATGGAAGCAGAAGAGGCGCGCCTGGAATATGAGCGTTCCCGGGACACCGTGGAAAATCGTCTGCGCACAAAACGTGGCAAGGTTTTCCGTATTTCCCTAATTGTATTGCTGGCCCTTTTGCTAATCCTATTGATTCTCTTACTGGTTCTGTAAAGATGACAAAAGGCTGTTGGGAATTCCAACAGCCTTTCTTGCCCCCGGCGCGATTCGAACGCACGACCCCTTCCTTAGGAGGGAAGTGCTCTATCCAGCTGAGCTACGAGGGCAGCACACAGCCGATACTACCCCAAATGCAGGGGTGGATGCAAGGGGCGGGTGAAAGTTATTGTTGCTGCAACAGGTCCCTGATCTCAGTAAGCAATATGATATCTTTCGGAGTAGGTGCAGGAGGCGCTTCTTCTGCTTCTGCTCGCTTCTTTGCCTCAATCCTTTCACGGATTCTGTTAATTGTCCTAACCATCATGAATACTACGAATGCAATGATGAGGAAATCGATGATCTTCTGGATGAAGTTTCCGTACATGATGGCAACCTCACTGGTTTGCTCCGTAGCCTCAGCAATCACTATTTTGAGGTCAACGAAACTCACCCCACCCAGGAACAGCCCGATCAAGGGCATAAGAATTTCTTTCACAAGTGAATTGACAATTTCTTTGAATGCGGTGCCAACAATGATACCGACAGCCATATCAATTACATTTCCCCTTGAAATGAATTTCTTGAACTCAGCATTCATCCCCTGTTTTCCTGCCATACATACCTCCTACGGCATACTTTCCTAAAGTATAGAATAAAACAGGGGAATTCCCTACAAGTTTCGTTTCAGTAATTTATGGAAAATTTACAAATTGTTGTGGTTGAATGTTGCATAAATATACTAGTTAATGTATAAACTTAACCAATGTTTAGAAACGAAAAGGTTTCAGATTATTCGATCAGTATATGGAGGTACTAATATGAAAAAAAGCATGTTTGTCTGTTTTATCCTGGTGGCTCTGCTGGCTTCCCCCTTGTTTGCACAGGGCGGTGGAGAATCAGCCAGTCCTAAAATTGGTTTCATGGGTCCCATGACCGGGGACTATGCCAACTATGGTGTGCGGAGCAACAACTCTGTAATCATGGCTGTTGAACAGTTCAACGCTAAGGGTGGTTTTGGTGGAAAAGTTCCAGTAGTTCTCGTTTCCGAGGACTCTGAGGGTAATGTTGAGAAAGGTCTTTCTGCTATCGAGAAGCTCAGCTCTGCTGACCAGATTGTTGGCATGATCGGTCCTGTTCTCACCGGTACTAGCTTTGCAGTTGGCGAACGTGTCCAGAGTGAAGGCATTGTCATGATCAGTCCCTCTGCTACTCATGCTGACATAACCAGTATTGGAGATTATGTCTTCCGTACTGTAGTGTCCGATGGTCTGCAGGGCGAGGTTGCCGGTAACTATTTCTACAGTGAACTCGGTTATCGCAACATTGGTGTTCTCTATGCCAAGAATGACTACAGCCAGGGCTTGTACGAAGGTATGACCGCTGCATTCGAAGCAGCTGGTGGAAAGGTAACCATTGCCGAATCCTTCCAGGTTGGTGATAAGGATTTCAAGACCCAGCTCACCAAGATCCGCTCAGCCAATCCAGAAGCAATTTACATCCCCAACTATACCGCTGAAATGGCTCAGATTCTCGAGCAGGCAACTCAGCTTGGTATGGGCATCCCGTTCCTCTCCTGTGATGGTTTCTCCAACCCAGAGATCTACGACCTTGCTGGTGATTTCACTGATGGTGTCATCTATGTTGGACCTGCAAAGGTTAAGGAAAGCCCTGCCTACAGCGATTTTGTTGCACAGTATGAAGCCAAGTTTGGGGTAGGGCCTGACAGCTTTGCTACCAATGCTTATGATGGAGCAAACATTCTTCTTCAGGCAATGGACAAGGTGTATAGGGAGACCGGCAAGTTTAACCGTGCTGCAATCCGTGATGCAGTTGCAGCCACCAAGGATTATCCCGGTGTTGCAGGTACCATTAACTTTGCCGAGAATGGTGACTTGATTGCATACCAGGGACTCTACAAGGTCAATGGCACTACGCCTGAATACCTCGGTTCCTATACCGTTGTTGACGGAGTTCTTACCAAGGTAGACTAAGGTCTCTGTTACTTCCCGGTCTTACTCGGGAGATGGGAGGAAGACCGGTGTTGTTTACACCGGTCTTTTTATGGTATCGTAGCAACTAGTTTTTCATATGAAGGAGAGCGCATCGTGGGAATTGCCGAATTCTTTCAACATTTGATGAATGGCCTAACCTTGGGTGGCATCTATGCCCTGATAGCCCTTGGGTACACCATGGTGTACGGCATTCTGAAATTTATCAACTTCGCCCATGGTGATATATTAATGGCTGGGGCATATGTAGGTCTGTTTGTGTTTGATGGGCTGAGGGGGGATGCCCCGCTTGGTACATGGACCCTTATTGCATTCTTCCTAGCCATGCTTATCAGCATGGGGTTCAGTGCCGTACTAGGTATGACCATAGAGCGCGTCGCATATAAACCGCTTCGAGGAGCTAACAGGCTTGCCCCGTTGCTGAGCGCAATTGGCGTCTCGTTCATTCTCTCCAATAGTGCTGCGTGGGCCTTTGGTACACACTCCAGAAAATTCAACTATCCTTTTGACAATACACCGGTGCACATAGGGGAGGTGGTTATCACGCCACACCAAATTCTCATCTTGAGTGTCTCATTGATAATGATGATCATCCTCAAGCTTTTTGTTGATAAGACCAGGATGGGAAAGGCAATGCGTGCAACCAGCTTGGATCAAGGAACAGCTATGTTGATGGGAATCAACGTCAACCGGGTCATCAGTATGACCTTCGCCATTGGTAGTGCGTTGGCAGCCGTTGGTGGTATTTTGATAGCCTTGGATTTCAAGGTTTACGCTACGATGGGTACCATGACAGGGCTTAAGGCTTTTGTTGCTGCTGTCGTTGGAGGAATAGGGAATATCAGTGGAGCCATGTTTGGAGGAATCCTTCTCGGATTGCTGGAGACCTTTGGAGTTGCCATTTTCGGTATTCCTACCGGACTCAAGGACACTATTGCCTTTGGAGTACTGATTCTCATTCTCTTGATCAAGCCGGAAGGCCTGTTCGGCAAGGTCGAAAAGGAGAAAGTGTAATATGCTTAACTTTTTTCTGTTGATACTTATCTATTCAGGAATTTATGCGCTGATGGCTATGGGACAGAATATCATCACCGGATACGGTGGGATGCTCAGCCTCACTCAGGCAGGTTTTTTTGCTATTGGTTCCTATGTAACGGCAATCCTCACCACGCAGGCAGGATGGTCCTTCTGGGCAACACTTCCGGTTGCTTTTTTGGTAAGTGCCCTGTTCGGTCTGCTTATCGGTTTGCCGACCCTACGCCTCAAGGGTGACTACCTGGCCATCGCAACACTGGGCTTTGGTGAAATTGTACGAAACGTCTTGAACAACTGGGACTCACTGACCAATGGCCCGATGGGTATCCAGAGAATCCCCATGCCTGTCATTTTGGGATTCACCATCAACCCGTACAAGAAATATGCTTTCCTCGTAATGGTGATAGTGTTCGTAATTGTTGCCTACATTCTTTTCCAACGACTGGCTCGTTCAAGAATGGGTCGGGCTCTAGCTGCAGTAAGGGAAGATGAAATTGCCGCCCAATCCATGGGTATCAATATCACAAAGTATAAGGTCTATGCGTTTATCCTTGGCGCTTCAGTAGCTGGAATCGCAGGCTCCTTGCAAGCCACCTTTACCTTATCAGTCACACCAGGAACCTATACATTCATGGTCTCAGTCATGGTGCTCTGTATGGTAGTCCTCGGTGGAATGGGTAACTTCAAAGCTTCAATCCTGGGTGCGTTCATCATTCAGTTCATCAGTTATTTTCCTCAGCTTACGGGTTTGTCCAGTGTCATTCCTCCTCAGTTCAAGCAGATCCTTTTCGGTTTAATCTTGGTTGTCATGATGATCTGGAGACCACAGGGAATCCTTGGAAGAGAGGCAACACGTTACCGCAAGCGAGCAGTAACCCCCACGGGAGGTGAACAATGATTTTGTTGGAGACAGAGGCCCTCACCAGAGCCTACGGAGGTGTTGTTGCAGTCAACAAGGTTGACTTCGAGGTGGAAAGTGGTTTGATCACTGGACTCATCGGCCCCAATGGGGCTGGTAAAACCACCTTGTTCAATACTATGACAGGTCTTGATACCCCCTCATCTGGAAAGGTTTGGTTCAACAATAAAGAGATTACCGGGTATCCAGCTCATAAGATCTGTAGAATGGGTATTGCCCGTACCTTCCAGAACATCCGGCTCTTCAAGGAACTCACAGTCGTTGAAAATGTCATGATCGGCAGGCATTTCAAGACAGGGAAAAGTGAAACCAAGGGACGCTTCCTCAACGCCGTGAAGAGCTATGTGAAGCTTAAGGAAGAGGAAGAGGAAATCTATGAGAAAGCATTGGACTGGCTCGATTTCTTTGATATGGAAGCTTCCAAGAATGAGCTTGCAAAAAATCTTCCTTATGGCAAACAGCGTGAGCTTGAAATAGCTCGGGCGCTTGCTACTGATCCAAAGTTGCTTTTCTTGGATGAACCTGCAGCTGGTATGAACCCCCAGGAGACTGACCATCTGATGGCTACCATCAGAAAGATCAGGGATTTGGGGGTCACGGTTGTTTTGATCGAGCATGATATGAAACTGGTGATGAATATTTGTGATACCATCACTGTCCTTAACTATGGGCAGAAACTTGCCCAGGGGACTCCCCATGAGATTAAGAAAAACCCGAGTGTCATCGAGGCGTATCTCGGTAAGGATGAAGCATGAAAGAATTGCTCACGATAGATGACATATCTGTTTCCTATGGGAACATCAAGGCACTGAAACAAGTCAGTATGCATGTCAATGAAGGAGATGTTGTCTGTCTCATTGGAGCGAATGGAAGCGGAAAGAGTACACTTCTCAAATCCATCATGGGACAAGAACCCTTGGATTCCGGCTCCATCACCTTTGATGGAGAGGAAATTTGCAGGGCAAAGAACGCTGGAGCCAAACAAGGCAAGCGTTCAAAGATACTCACAACTGACTTGATTGCAGCAAAGGGAATCAGCTTGGTTCCTGAAGGCCGACGTGTATTTGCCGATATGACTGTGGAAGAAAACCTCGATATGGGAGCCTTTCTTGTACGCGATGATGCCCTGATTGCAGAGCGAAAGGAATCCATGTATGACTTCTTCCCAATTCTCGGGGCGAGAAGAAGACAGAAAACTCGTTCCCTCAGTGGAGGCGAACAGCAGATGATGGCTATCGCCAGGGCATTGATGAGTGGCCCCCGCCTGATTCTGCTTGATGAACCAGGACTCGGTCTTGCCCCCTTGGTGATTGCAGACATCTTCGAGAAGATTGCCTTGATCAACCAACAGGACAAGGTAACGGTTTTTCTCGTAGAACAGAACGCCCGTATGGCACTGAGGGCTTCCTCTGAAGGGTATGTCATGGAGAATGGTAGGATTGTATTGAGTGATGCATCCTCCACACTTTTGGAAAATGAACGGGTAAGGGAAGCCTATCTGGGCGAATAATTACTGGAAATTCACGATGGCATGAATTATAGTGTGCTTAGATGGTAGGAGATCCAAATGATTATCGAACGAAGAATGACGCGTAATCCTGTTACAGCTACTCCCGATATGTCCATCGCGGAGGCATCTGCCTTGATGAAACAGGAGAAGGTCCACCGGCTTCCTGTGCTCGATAAGGAGAAACGGCTGGTTGGTATCATAACTGAAAAGGATATCTTGTATGCCACGCCTTCTCCGGCGACAAGCCTTTCAATCCATGAGATGGCGTATCTGTTGAGCAAGCTTACGGTAAAGAAGCTCATGAGCAAGAACGTGGTTTCCATCACCAAGGACACAACAGTTGAGGAAGCTGCCCGCATGATGGTTGATCAGGATCTGAGCAGTCTTCCAGTGCTTGAAGGACAGCAGTTGATCGGTATTGTGACAAAGAGTGATATGTTCAAGATTTTGCTTGAGCTCTTTGGTGCACGTCATTTCGGAATTCGCCTAACCTTTGTGGTTGAAGATAAGCCGGGAACCATTGCCAAGATCAGTCAGGTTTTGAGTGAGGCTGGAATTGACATTATCACCTTTGGTACGTTTATGGGAACTGATCCCACCAATGCCATCTGTACCATCAAGGTTCAAGGAGCATCTATCAGCAAGGTAGTGGAGCTCATGAAGCCCTATGTATCTCAGTTGCTGGATGTTCGGGAGGTCTGAGTGCCGAAGAAGAAGAAAAAGAAGGCTTCGAATACAAGCGAGACGGCTGGAAACAGCCGTCTTGTAGTTGATTCAGATGCCTACAAGCCGTTTGAACACATACATGAAGTAAAAAAGCAACCTGTGAAGCAGAAACAGCCTGTCAGTCAACGGAAAGAGCCCTTGGTGCTTGGGTATGATCCAAAGGCAAATTTTGGCGATATCCTTGCCACATGGGAGCAGACAGGGGAACTAGGTGGAGTAACCAAGCGGATGAAGAGCCACAGCAAGGTAGCAGTGGAGAAATCCTTTGGTGAGATTCTTCAAGAATGGGAAGGGGAAAAGCAAACTGCCAAAAGCAAGAAAGCTGATCAGGTTTCTATCAAGAAGAGTAAGACCTATGTGCCCAAGAAGGATTTTGCCTCACTCCTGGATGAGTTCGAGGGGAGTGAACGCCCCAAGAAGAAACGAGGGAAGCCTGTCTCCGATCAGCGAAAGAGAGAACAAGAGGACCTTCCCGTACAACCTTCACAGGAGATGCAGGAAGCACTTGATGAGAAAGTTGAGCTTGACCAGGAACGTGATAGCTCGGTGAGCTGGTCCTTTGCTGATACCTACAAACAATGGTCAACAGTGCGTGATGAAGAAGCAGCCATCAAGCAGGCGCAGAAGGAAAAGCAGGAGGGGAAGAGCGATCCCTACACCATCTCTGCCCTCCGTGCAATGGAGCCCCAGTCAACATTGGACCTGCATGGCATGAAGGTGGCGGAAGCAGAGCAGGCAACCGCAGAATTCCTGCGTTCAGCAAAGGAACAACGACTTCTGAAGGTTGCAATCATCACTGGAAAAGGTTTGCACAATGACAAGGGGTATTCCCTTTTGAAGGAAGCTGCACTCTCCCAGATACGTATCAGCAAGGTAGTACGTGAAGCGTACACCCCAAAAGCCCAGTATGGTGGTAGTGGAGCTATTTGGATCATCATGAAGGGATGATCCCGTCAATAAGAACGCACAAGAAAGCCGGGTTCTCAAGGGAATCCGGCTTTTCCCACGTTGGTGGTGTTAGCGCTCGCGGTAAATGATACGACCTTTGGTCAGATCATAGGGAGAAAGTGCAACACGCACTGTATCACCAGGAACAATCCTGATGTAGTGTTTGCGCATCTTGCCCGAAAGATGGGCAAGAATGACATGTTCATTCTGTAGTTCCACACGGAACATGGTGTTGGGAAGTGCTTCGCGTACGATGCCTTCTACTTCAATTGCTTCTTCTTTGGCCACAAAACCTCCAAATATTTGCTTAAAAGCAAGAAAATTATATGCACTAGGTCAAAATGTGTCAACAGTGTCCTATGCAATAAAAATATCCCAATATCCTTTCAGGAAGATGCCTAAAATGATTGCTGGCAATACGTACTTGAAGTACGGACGAAGCACCTTGGGAAAACCTAATCCGTTGGATCCACTATCTGCTTCTGTAATAAACTTGTCCCATCCCCAACCATATTTCCAAGTACAGTAAATGGTGAAGAAAAGCGATCCCAGAGGGAGGAGGGTAGAACTTACCACAAAATCCTCAAGGTCAAGGACTCCCGTCCCCGGTCCAAGAGGCTGGAATCCTGCAAGTACGTTGAATCCAAGGATACAGGGAAGGCTGAGCAGGACAATGGCGATTCCATTGAACAGGGTTGCCTTCTTGCGATCAACGCCCTTGGTGTCGATCCAGAAGCTGATGATGTTCTCAAAAACTGCAATAAGCGTGCTTAATGCTGCAAAGCTCATGAAGAGGAAGAACAGGGAACCCCAAATACGGCCACCCGACATTTGATTAAAAATGTTGGGGAGGGTGATGAATATCAGCGAAGGACCGGCATCGGGTTGTACACCGAAGGCAAATGCAGCAGGGAAAATAATCAGGCCACTACAAAGGGCTACAAATGTATCAAGGCCGATGATGCGGACCGCTTCACCCGTGAGGCGGTGTTCCTTGCCGATATAGGAACCAAAGATGGAGATAGAGCCGATGCCGAGGCTCAAGGTGAAGAATGCTTGGCCCATTGCTGCATATATTGTTTCAGAGAGACCGCTTTCGACCATCTTTCCAAAGTCAGGAACCAAGTAAAACTTCAGTCCTTCTCCAGCACCATCGAGTAGCATGCTGTTGAACGCGAGGACCAGCATTAACAGGAGTAGACCGATCATCATTTGCTTGGTAATTTTCTCTACTCCGCTTTGTAATCCCTTGGCTACGGGAAGGAGTCCCAAGACTACAGCCAGAATCATCCAGAAGATCATGCTTCCAGGTTTCCCCAGCATGGTAGAAAAGAATCCGCCTACTTGATCGGCGTTCAACCCAACAAAGTCTCCTTTGATGGTGTGAACAAAATAGGAAAGAAGCCATCCGGTAATTGTCGTGTAGAACATCATTAAAACGTAGTTACCGATAATGGCAAGTTTGCCATACAGATGCCAAGGTTTTTTCGTCGGTGTCAAAGTTTCGAACGTAAGTCCAATATTGGTCTGACTTGCTCTTCCAATGGAAAGTTCCATGACCATGACCGGAAGGCCGAGGATAATGAGAAATACCATGTAGACCAGTACAAACGCGGCTCCTCCGTACCTTCCTGCTATGTAAGGGAAACGCCATACGTTCCCCAGCCCGATGGCACATCCCGCTGATAGGAGGATGAAGCCCAATCTGCTCGCCAATGCTTCCCGTGTTTTTGTAGCGCCTAAACTCATATACTCTCTCTCTTCTCACTAGTGTAGCAAGTTGTTCATTGTAGAAGACAACCGCCACATTCTGAAGTATGATAAGGAAAAATGCAACCCAAAATTGCCTGGTGCGTTGACAGAGACGCCCTACAGGGGCAAGATACCAAGTAACATAGCACGCAAAGAGGTATAACACATGTCCAGTGGAACAGCATTGCAAGCGTATTTGTCAGAAACCAAAGAGATGAATGGCCCTATGGTTGCCTATACTGCAGCCCTTGAACAGATTGCACAAGTCGATTCAGGTATTGCAGGTCGCATTGTCAATGAGCTGAAAGATCAGCGAACCCACTTGAAGTTGATTGCAAGTGAGAATTTTTCATCAATCGCTTCCCAGCTTGCAATGGGCAACCTGCTCACCGACAAGTATAGTGAAGGGTTTGCCTACCACCGTTTCTATGCTGGTTGTGACAATGTCGATGCCATAGAAGCGGCTGCTTGCGAGTATGCTTGCGAACTCTTTGGTGCTGAGCATGCTTATGTGCAACCTCATAGTGGTGCTGATGCCAACTTGGTTGCGTACTGGGCAATTCTCAATACGCGCATCCAGATTCCCGCCTTGGAGGAGATTGGGATACCCAATCCCAGTAACCTCAGCCGGCAGCAGTGGGACCAGGTTCGAGAGAAGCTGGGAAACCAACGACTCTTGGGTCTTGATTACTACTCGGGAGGACACCTGACACACGGGTATCGCCAGAACATTTCAGCTCAGATGTTTGATGCTTATACGTATACAGTTGAGGAAAAGAGCGGGCTGCTTGACTATGATGCAATTGAGAAAATGGCGCAGGAAGTCAAGCCGTTGATTCTCTTGGCTGGTTATAGTGCATACCCGAGGAAGATTGACTTCAAACGGATGAGTGAAATTGCCCATGGCGTAGGTGCTGTATTCATGGTTGATATGGCCCACTTTGCTGGCTTGGTTGCAGGAAAAGTCTTCACTGGAGCCTATGACCCAATTCCCTGGGCTGATGTTGTAACCACGACAACTCATAAGACACTGCGCGGTCCACGAGGTGGTATGATACTCTGCAAGAAGGAGTTTGCTGAAAGTGTGGACAAGGGGTGCCCATTGGTGCTCGGTGGCCCACTTCCCCATGTGATGGCAGCAAAGGCTATTGCACTCAAGGAAGCTCTTGCCCCATCATTCAAAACCTATGCACAGGACATCGTAAGAAACTCTGATGCATTGGCAAAAGCGTGCCTTGCTGAAGGAATTCCTGTTGCAACAGGGGGAACGGACAACCATTTGATGCTTCTTGATGTCAGGCCCTTTGACCTGAACGGGCGACAAGCTGAGACCGCCCTCAGGGAGTGTGGCGTTACATTGAACCGGAATGCGCTTCCATTTGATCCGAACGGCCCTTGGTACACCAGTGGTCTTCGTATTGGAACCCCTGCTGTAACGACGCTCAAAATGGGCACACAAGAGATGAAAGAAATTGCATCCATAATCGCGCTGGTACTTAACCATACCAAGCCGATGATTCTCACCAAGGGTGCAAATGCTGGCCAGCCAAGCAAGGCAAAGGCGGTAACTGAGAATACAGCAAAGCAAGAAGCCCAGAAACGAGTTCTGGCATTGCTCGAGAAGTTCAAGCTCTATCCTGAGCTGGACCTTCCGTTCCTTGAGAAGCATTTTCCACTCGACAATAGCGAGCGGTGATGGTAGCATTGACGATGGTGGAGGCAAGCAATGAGTAAGATTATGGAAAATCTGCGCTACAGCAAAGATCATGAATGGGTTCGCATTGAAGGCGATAAGGCCTACGTTGGTATAACAGACCATGCACAGCATGAACTAGGTGAGATTGTCTTTGTTGAACTTCCTCCCCTTGGTGAGCAATATCGCAAGGGAGAAGAGATATCTACCGTTGAGAGCGTCAAGGCAGCTTCAGCCATCATTAACCCTGTTGAGGGGGTCGTGCATGAAGCCAATGAGGATCTGGATGGATCTCCTGAATTGATCAACGAGGATTGTTATGCACATCACCTCTATATTCTTACTTCCTTTTCTCAAGCTGATTATGATGAACTGTTGGATGCGAAGGCATACCAAGCATACCTAGAGACTCTATAAAGAGAGCATACCTGTGAGCCGCCAGATCTTGGCGGCCTTTGTTTGCCCATGTGCTGGAGGCATACATGATATATCCCTATATTCCCCATACTGATGAAGATCGAAAGGTTATGCTTGAAGCTATCGGTCTTTCTTCAATGGAGGAGCTTTTTTCCGGTTTGTCAGAGGACATACTCCTCTCTGATTCAGTTCCAATCAGTCATGGTCGGACTGAAGACGAAGTGCAACGAATGATTGATTCCATTGCACAACGCAATGTGCGAGGTATACCGTTTCTGGGGTGTGGTTGTTATGACCATATTATACCCTCTACGGTTGAGGCGCTTTCCAGTCTTCCTTCCTTCGTTACTGCATATACTCCTTACCAAGCAGAGATGAGCCAAGGGTTGCTCCAAGCAATCTATGAGTTCCAAAGCATGATTTGTGAGATTACTTCAATGGATGTAGCAAATGCCTCGCTGTATGATGGAGCTAATGCTGCAAGTGAAGCTGCTTCCTTGATGGTGGGGGCAAAACGACATGCATCGGTGGTGTTGGTCTCCTCTACACTGCACCCATTTACCCTGCAGGTCCTGCAGACGTGGGCAAAGGGAACTGGAAAGTCCCTGCGCATCGTAAAGGAGAAAGATGGAGTGGTGGACCTTTCGCTGCTTTCCTCCCTTCTGGATTCTACGTGTGCTGGATTGATTGTCCAGAGCCCAAACCGATACGGCTTGTTGGAATCATATGAGGGAGTTGCAGAGATTCTTCATGAGCAAAAAGCACTTTTTGCCATTTCAAATGATCCCCTGTCCCTTGCGATGCAAAAATCTCCAGGGCAATGGAATGCAGATATTGCAATCGGGGATACCCAGTCCTTGGGACTCCCGCTTGCCTTTGGTGGCCCGAGCTGTGGTTTCATGGCGGTGAAGGAAGCACTCCTGAGAAAACTCCCAGGTCGGTTGGTTGGCCTGACTGAAGATGGGAAAGGAAGAAAAGGGTTCACCCTGACGTTCCAAGCGAGAGAGCAACATATAAAGCGAGAGCGTGCAACAAGCAATATCTGTTCCAACCAGGCATTGGCGGCACTGATGACTACCATCCATCTTTCCAGCCTCGGATGGGACGGGATGCTCGAGGCTGCAAACCAAAGCTATGCCAAGGCACATTATCTGGCATACCATCTAGCCCAGCTTCCAGGAATGACCTTGGTTTGGGACAAACCTTTCTGGTGTGAATTCCCCTTGGTTTTTTCCGATTCCAAACGTCTGAGAAAGTTTATGCAAGAGCTCCGTAATGAAGGGATATTTGCTGGTGTAAGACTTTCAACACTGACTCGAAAGGTCAAGGATGAATTAGTTCTCCTTGTCGCTGTGACGGAAAAACGTAGTCGTGAGGAGCTGGAACTCTACCTAGCAGCAGCACGGAGGGTCATGAAATGAGAGAGACACTATTGATTGAACAATCCAAACAGGGAAGAAAAGCCTATTGTTTCCCTCCCTTGGATCTCCCCAAGGGGTTTCAACAGGCACTTCCTCCTCTTCCAGAATCCATCCGTAGAGAACAACCAGCGCGCCTACCTGAAGTCTCTGAATTGGATGTGGTCAGGCATTTTACCCGACTTTCCACGATGGCCCATGGAGTGGACAACGGAATGTATCCCCTCGGTTCCTGCACTATGAAATACAATCCCAAGCTCAGTGAGCATATTGCGAAAATGGATGCATTTACAAAAATACATCCATTGCAGGATGTCTCAACAACACAGGGAAGTCTCTCCATCATGTTCAATCTGCTTGAGGACCTTTCCTCCATCACTGGCATGAAATGGGGTACCCTACAACCCTGTGCTGGAGCCCATGGCGAATACACTGGCTTGAAGATGGTCAAATCCTACTATGAGAAGCGAGGAGAAACCGGCCGAACCAAGATTCTCATCCCTTCCAGCGCTCACGGTACCAATCCAGCCAGTGCAATGGTAAATGGTTTTGCAGTGGTTTCCATTGGTTCCAATGAGAAAGGGCAGGTAGATTTGGAGGACCTTGAGGCTAAACTGGATGATTCTGTTGCTGCCGTGATGATGACCAATCCCAATACCTTGGGGATTTTTGAACAGAATATTCTTCTCATCAGTAAGATGGTACATGCCCATGGAGCCTTGATGTACTATGACGGTGCCAACATGAATGCCATACTGGGCATGGCGACTCCTGGCGAGATGGGCTTTGATGTCGTGCATCTCAATCTGCACAAAACTTTTGCCACCCCACATGGGGGAGGGGGGCCGGGAAGTGGACCTGTGATGGTAAATAATACACTCAGGCCATTCCTTCCAAAGCCGGATATCCTTCTGACCGATAGTGGCTATGTCCTTGATTGGGATGGTGAAGACTCCATCGGGAAAGTCAGCATGTTCTGGGGGAATTTCCTGGTACTGCTTAGAGCATACGTCTATATTTTGAGAATGGGTAGTGAAGGACTTCGCTCTGCAAGTGCCC